>Ga0066852_10000015_pt1 | contig 47272 bp, 53 predicted proteins | sample ETNtaG_27_FD_67283 | JGI IMG/M metagenome (GOLD analysis project Ga0066852, IMG submission 67283) | Marine microbial and viral communities from oxygen minimum zone, Eastern Pacific Ocean - ETNP201406SV63 | ecosystem: Environmental > Aquatic > Marine > Oceanic | place: Pacific Ocean: Eastern...
TATTGCTGTTGACAGGGTTCTGTCAATCGTCCCTGCTCCGGGCTTGCACCGGAGAGCCTGCTAGTCAGGGGGGTGTGGTCAGCGGCCACGCCCGATCAGAGCGTCACCAACGGACCTGGCCACCACATGCAGTTCGCTGTCTGCACTGAAGGGGCCCATTTCGTTGACGTACCGGCCCTCCAGGCTCTCAGTGACCAGCCACCAGATCGGTGTTGGTACCATGTCACGAAGTCCGCTGGTCTCTGCGACCTCCAGGACCGTGTGCGCTGGAATCCAGTGGTCCTGCGGACCGACCTGGAACCCGGCTGGCGGGGTGGTGCGGTTGTGGCCCGGCACTCCCAGGCCACAGATGATGTCGCCTACCTGGACCGTGGATGCCTTGACCGTAATGATTTCTTTCATACCCATTTGATTCCTCCTCGTTGGCATTGCTGTTGACAGGGTTCTGTCAATCGTCCCTGCCCCGGGGTTGAACCGGTGGCCCTGGCCTAGCCAGTCAGGGATTTGATGTGGGTTAGATCAGAGGTAAATCTCCCCGGTGCCATCCCACTCTGAATACGCCTGGAAGGCGAACTCAGTAGCGAGGTCGTCACGGGTGATTTCGTTCAGCGTGTAGGGCTCCCAGGCGACGCCGTTCACCTCGCCCTGGAAGGAGCCCCGGCTTGCGTTGAACTCCTCCAGCCAGGTGATGAGCGGCTGCTGGACACCGTCGATTTCGACCCGAACGCCTGCATGGCCTTCCGGTGAGATCGGGGTGTACCGAACGGTTGCGTTGATCCTCATGTCTGTATTCCTCCTCGTTGGTATTGCGGTTGACAGGGTTCTGTCAATCGTCCCCAGCCCGGTCGTGATCCGGGTGCCAGCCCTGGGCTGGTCTGGGGGTGGTCGCCGGTCAGCGAATGATGCGCTGGCCGTCAACCGACTCGCTGTCCAGAGCCCGCTCCAGGAGACCCAAGAGGGTCTCGGCCTGGTCCGGGGAGAGGAACAGCGAGGACGAAACGCCGGTGCCAATGTTGATGGTGTAGAACGGCTGGTACTTGTCGTCGCCGTGATCCGTGACGCTGAGGACAGCGTCACCGTTGTGGGTCCTTGCGTGGATGCTGACAGAAGCGAAAGAACCGTCGACCTCGTCGCTGCGCTTCTCGTCCATGTTTACCCGGTACTCGTCATTGACGACGGTGACGTTCTTCCAGCCCTTCGCTGTGCGACGGCCGTACTTCACTGTTGTGTTCTTGCTCATGTGGTTCCTCCTCGTTGTGTTGACAGGGTTCTGTCAATCGTCCCTGCCTGGGGCTCGCACCCAGGAGCATGCTGTTCAGGGGTGGGGCTCAGGCCCCGTCGTTGCTGTCCGCCCAGGTGGGTGGGTAGTGGTCCCAGAAGTCCACCTGGTCGCCGTCTTCGGTCGACCAGAAGCCGTCTTCGACACTGTCGTCGGCACCCAGGTGGAAGTACCAGAGGGTGTCTGGACACTGTTCGCCGTCCCTGGGGAGCCGTCGGTACTGGCCCTCACAGCGGCCACAGACCAGCGGGGCAACTACGCCCCACTGAACATGGCCGAACGTGATCTCACGGCAACCGCATCCGGTGAGGATGCGCTTGGGCCCAGGTGTGATCGTTCCGTTCCTCCGTTGGCCTTTGCAGACCTTGAGAGTGCGGAGCCAAATCAGCCTGGTCGTGTACTGAAGGATGGTCTCGTCAGAGAGCCTGACAGCGGAGTAGCCGATGGTCGTGTCCGGCGGGTATGGGAACCCACTGAACAGACCCAACTGCTCGTCCACCAGGGTCGGCCATTCAAGACCGACCTCTTCTGCCAGGGCCTTGAACCGCTTGTTGTGATACCGGTTCTGCCTGGAGCAGTCCTTGATCTTCCGTGCATGGGCCAGCCCGTGGGCTGCCTCATGGAGGAGGGTCTGGAGGACCTGCTCCGCACCTCCGGCAAAGCATTCACCGGAGATCATCACTTCGGGTGCCTGGGTGTCATCCACTGCCCACTCAGAGTAGGAGTAATGACCCAGGACCGTTCCTCTGCGGACCCGGCCCGTCGACTTGACGACCAGGAACACATCGGGAACGTCCGGGTGGTTGGCCTGGATGGCCCGCCAGGTGTCATTGAGCACCTTGGTGGTGACATCAGAGACCTGGACGTTGGTGTGTTTGTTGTGCATGGTTCCTCCTCGTTGGTTGACACGGGTGTGTCAATCGTCCCTGCCCTGGTCGTGATCCAGGGTGCCCGGCTGGCCGGGTCAGGGGTGTGGATGTGGGTCAGGCAGAAACCAGCCCAAACACCGGTAGTGCCCCAACCAACTCCTTTGCGTACCGGATGATGTCTGGCTGGTTGACCAGCACCCAGGCGGTGGTCGCTGCAACGCACTCGTTCATACTCATTGCTTCCTCCTCGTTTCTTGAGCCCCAGCGGGGACTCTCATCAGGCTGTTCATTCAGCGACGAGGAGGAGGAATCCTCCGCTCCGACCAACAACCAGCGTCGATTCCTGCTCCATCGTCCCAGGCCATCTCCTCCTCCTGGGACCGGTGGCAGGGCCCCGTAAGGGGGCGCTGGCCTCGTAGTCCATGCGGTCTTCCCAGCCACCTGAGTGGCACCTCCCTGGGTGGGATCGCAGGGCCTCCGTAGGACCGTGGTCCTTGGGTAGGAGTGGCACCCTCTTCCGGGTGGGTCTCCCCCTGCGCTGAGCCCCGGCAGTGGTCGGGACCCCGGTCTGGTCTCTCGCCCTGACCTGGGTGGAGTGGCTGGCTCCTGCCTCCCGGGGGCCGTATGTGCCCGGAACGGGTTCCATGGTAGCGCCCCCGGAGGCCTGTCACTGACATATCCAACCAGTTAGAGGGCCTGGACACCCCAAAACACCCCCCCACCAGCCCAAACACCACCAAAAAGAAATCTCCACAACACCCCCGATTGACACCCAAAATGTCAGTGAGCATGCAAACATGCAGGTCAGAGGGGGTGCGACAGCGAAAACATGCCCTGACCAGCAACAACGAGCCACCCACCAGTGCCAGGCGGCACACCCAACCCCCCACCAGGCCTGTCCAGCACCCCACCAGGCGCACCCAGGACCCGGCACCAGGCCACACCCAGGGTGACACGACCATGGTGCATGACACCGGGCCCGCCGATTCCCCTCCAGGACCAGGGCCGGGCCTGGCGGCGCTGAGACCAGGCCTCTGGTCCCCTGGTTGACACGACCTGGTCAACGGTGGTCTGGCCAGGACAACGAGATCAACCAAACAGGCCCCTGACCTGCGGAAACGGGCCCTGGATCAGACCCGGGTCCATAAATCCTGGCCTGCCAGACCAGGGAGGGGGTACCTATCTATTTGAGTGACAATCAGACACCCACCTGTCACTAATACATATCGGATTCCTGTCTGTTTAGTACCAGGGGAGCCGGTCCATGTGTATAATCTCCTGGTACAGGAGCCCGGCACCAAGAGCGGCGACTCCTGCGGAGCCGCTCCAGGTCCAGGAGCGACCCAAATGGGAAAAAGGCCGGACCCCGGCAAAGCGGTCTGCTCGTAAGAGGATGAGACTCCGCTAGTGTGCGGGTGTGAGCAACTATTCCAAGTGGTCTAAGCACCGCCGCTTTGAGGCGGCCGTCAAGCGTGTCATTGACGAGGGGTGGACCCAGACGGAGGCTTCCAAGGAGTACGGGGTTTCCCGGCAGCACCTGAACAAGAAGGTGAAGATCGCCCGGGAGGAGCGGGACGCCCAGGTGGATGCTGCTAAGGCCCGTATCAACATTTCACCGTTGGGCCTGAACGAGAAGCGCCGGGTCGGGACCTTTGAGGAGTTCGACCAGCGGTACTTCGGGCATTGGATTTGCCCCGACTGCGACGAGCACCATGAGATGCCGGACTTTCATCGGGACATGGCGGAGGCCTGCCACAGCGACGCCCACCGGGTGCTGATCAACCTTCCCCCGTATCACTCCAAGTCCACGAACGTCACGGTGAAGGACACCATCTATTCGCTGGTGAAGAACCCGAACCTTCGGACACTGATCGTGTCGAAGTCTTTGCCGTTCGCCCGGACGTTCCTGCATTCGATCAACGAACTGTTATGCAACCCGGACCTGTACGAGGGGGCCGGGGGCAACCTGATTGAAGACTGGGGGCCGTTCAAGCCGGAGGGGTCGCAGTCGGCGTGGAACCAGGAAGCGATCTATGTCGCTGGCCGCCAAACCGCTGAGAAGGACCCGACCGTTCAGGTGTTGGGTGTTGGCGCTCAGATTTATGGCCGTCGTGCCGACGTTATCAAGTTTGACGATGTGGCCACCTTGGACAACCAACGCAACCCCGACCGGGTGGCGGGCATGCTGGAGTGGATCGACAAGGAGGCCTTGTCCCGAATCGGGAAGAAGGGCAAGGCGATCTGGGTCGGAACGAGGGTGTCGCCCGGCGACATCTATTCGACGTTGTCCATCAGGCCGGGCTACAGGGTGTTGCGGTATTCCTGCATCCAGGACGACACGAACGAGAAGGTTCTGTGGCCGGACCATTTCCCGTATGACCAGGCGCTGATCCACCGGTCAGAAATGCGGCCCGCTGACTTCCAGTTGGTGTACCAGAACGTCGACATCCCCGGCCTGGGGGCGTCGTTCACCCAGGAAATGTTGGATGTGTGCAAAGACACCTCTCGCACGATTGGGCACTACGAGTCCGATTGGCGGCTGATCGCCGGTTTGGACCCGGCGGGCGGAAACAAGGATTCGGGATATACCGCCTTTTCGCTGATTGGCGTGGATCTGAAGACCGGGAAGCGTTTCCTGGTTGACCAGGTAGCGGTCAAGTCGATGAAAGCCCCCCAAATGAAGGATCAGATCATTTCGTGGACTGAGAGGTATCCGCTGTTTGAGTGGAGGGTGGAGAACAACGGGTTGCAGTCCCAGTTGGTGCAATACAACACGGAGATCATCCAATACCTCGCCAAGAAAGGGGTCCGGGTCGTACCGCACACCACGCACAAGAATAAGTGGGACCCCCAGTTCGGCGTGGAGTCCCTGGCCCCGCTGATGACAGCGGAGATGTTCTCCATCCCGTGGGGTAACGCCCCTACCTGTAAGATGTTCCAACCAGTGATTGAGGAGTTCGTCGCTTTCCCCATGGGGATGCTTTCTGACAGAGTTATGTCAACTTGGTTTGCGGACCTGGGGTGCCGGGACCTGCTGGACCGGGCTCACCTTCCTCTGTTCAACGAGCGGATGAAGGTCCCGGCCCGTGTCCGTCGCCGTCGACACATTGTCGATTTCCAGGGACAAGGCGTTCGGAGGGTCGAAATGAGAGACCAGCGGGCAGGTCACATGACCCGTGGCCAGTGGGGCTACCGCCGGTCGACCCTGTCCACGCCGGTGCCTCACGCTGAGGTTGAGGAGCATGAGGAGGACCGGGGCCCGGAGTTCGTCAACGTCGAAGGCTTCGTGTCGGATCGGTGACACTTTCATTACGGACACCTGAGGGATAATGTTTAGAGATCGTAAGAACACCCGGGCTTTCAAGAAGGTCCAGGAAACAGTCGCTGACGGAGAAATCGTCTGCGGCACTTATTCGGACAACGGAGACCCTTTGTATTTCACTGCCCCCAGAGAGGCCACGGAGGACGAGATACGGGACCGGGCGTTTGCCGCCCGGAACGGTCGACCCTTGTCACAGACGGAACGCCACCTATTGGAGTTAGCGGAGGGACAGAGAACTAATGCTGGAAGTTGACAAACTCCCTAGCATGTACAGCGCCTGGCGGCAGCGGTACACGGAACGTGATCTGAGGATCGACGTTATCGACCGCACCGTCAAGGGCGATTTCGATGAGTTTGACCCGGACGAGGAGAACGTGACTTCACGTTCACCGAACATGATCCAGGTCGCATTAGAGGACACCGCTGAAGCAGCGTCGGTGATCCCAACCATTCGGGTGCAGCCAGCCAAGGCCACCCAAACATCGAAGAAGACAGCCACCCGCATGGAGCGGGTCGCTACTTCGTACATGCAGGCCAACGGTATCGACCTGCTGATCCCCCGGGCCGTCATGGACATGGCCGCCTACGGGTACAGCGTCTGGTCGGTCAGCCCCGACTTTGAGCAGCGGATGCCGCTGATTGAACGCCGGGACCCCCGAACTTGTTACCCGGAGCCAGGGTTCCGCCCAGGTGATGTTGTCCGCAAGGTGATGTTCGGAAGGGAGGTCTACTATTCGCAGTTACCGCCGGATTACCAGATCATTCTCAGCGAGTTCGTTGGGAACAACGGTCTGGGCGAAGTGGACGAAAACACCAAGGTTGTGTTGGTCGAATACTACGACGAGCATGAATATCTACTGTGCGGCATGTACCAGGGCAACCACGACACTTTCCACCGCTTTAGTTCCGGCGACTATGCGCTCTACCCGGTCGAACTGGAACGGATCCCAAACTCTGTGGGGGTATGCCCCATAGTCATCGGGTCAAGGATCACCTTGGACGGTGAGTTCCGTGGCCAGTTCGACCAGGTAGTAGGCCTCCTGGAGGCTCACATCCGGTTGATGTCCATGGTGTTGGACTACGCAGACCAGGCCGTTTACTCAGACATCTTCGTGAAGGATCTGATCGGAGAGATGCCTTACGGCGGTGGTGCGTACATTGAGTTGGGACCCCAGGGCGCTATCGGTCGTGTCCCCCCAGCGGTCTCATCACTGAACGTCCAGGCCGACATGGCCCAGTTGATGGAAGGCATCCACCTGGGTGGCCGTTGGCCCAAGTCTCGTCCCGGCGAAATCGACCAGGCCATCGCATCAGCGAAGTTCCTGGAGTCATCCGTGGGGATGATGAACACCGCTATTCGCACCTACCACCAGATCCTCCAATCGAAACTGGAGAAGGCTCTGCGGATCGCCTGCATGGTCGACAAGGAGTATTTCCCCGGCGAGAAGACCGCTGGCGGCATCCTCCGTAACCAGGAGTTCCTGGAGGAATACAACCCCGTCAAAGACATCGACATGGACAACCGGTTGCGGGTGGAGTACGGCCTGGGTATGGGCAGAGACCCGGCCCAGTCGGCGGTCCTCCACATCCAATACAGCCAGAACGAGTTCGTGTCCAAAGAGTTCGTGCAGGAGAACCTGGACGGGCTCACCGATGTGGCCAGGGAACAGTCCAGGATCGACACGGAGAAGTTCCGTGCCATGGCCCTGGCGAAACTGCTTCAAGGTTTGGAACAGGGAGCGATCCCCGATTCGGCCCTGGTGGAAATCGCCCGGGCCCGCTTACAGGGTGATGAACTGTTTGACCTGTACGAGAAGTGGGTAGTGAAACCACAGGAGGAACAGATGGCCCAGATGCTCCCGTCGATGGCCGGACCAGGCCTCCAGGCAGGAGCCCCCATGGGCCCGGGAGGCCCTGGTGGTCCGGGTGGCCCTGGTGGCCAGCCAATGTTGGGACCCGGCCCACCACAGCCGCCGGAAGGGTCGAACCTTCTCGCCCGCATGGGCGTACCGGCAGGTCCGGGCGGAATGATCGGAGCGGAAGTCCGTGGCTGATCCCACTTCTATTGACAAGACGCCAACCCAGAACCAGTCGCTGAACAAGCCAGAGGGCGGCACATACGGCGAGAAGGCTGAGGTTGAACGGCTGAAGAAGGAGTTGCCGTCCAGCCAGGGCCCCGGTGGCCCCCAGCAGGCTTCCCCGCCAGGACGGCCCCGGGCCGCACGCCCTGTACCAGCCTCCATCGCCCCGCCGACCCCGGCAGGACCGACAGGGGTACCCGACGCTCTCATGCACCCCGGGTCCCGCCCGATGGTCACCGGTCAGCCAGATGGGCCTGCTGCCCAGCCATCGGTTGCGAATATTTCCCAGGCACGGATCGCTCTATTAGATGCTCTCCAGTCCAGCAAAGAGGTTTCTCCTGAGACCCGGGAATGGGCAGGGATCGTGCTGGAGATGATGCTAGATGCCTCTAGATCTTGAGGTAGACCCAGCAGAACCTGTCCAGGAACTCCCGGACAGGGAAACATTGCTGGAGACCTACGCCCGTGACCCCCTAGAGGGGATTTACAACACGGTCTCCATGTTCATGCCGCCGTGGATGGCAGGCGGCGACGCCAACCAGATGTCACTGGGGGACACGGTACGGTCAATGGTTGAGTTCACCCCCATAGTCGGAGACTATTTGGATCTCCGCCAGGGCGTCGATCCCGGCAATGACATGGACCCGTTGGAGCGGGGCCTGGCGATCTTCGCAGGCCTGGGGTTCGTGGGCACTGGGGCCCATTTCGGCAGGCAGGCCTACACCGGCCTTCGGGAACGGTACAAGCAGCAGGTAGAGGAGATTTACGCCCAGGGCGATATGGCCCAAGCCGTCGTGGGGATGGAGTTGCCCGGCGTGGAGGAGGCCCGGCGTTTAGCCACAACTGAGATGTCCGGTTCGATATACCGGGACCAAGAGGAACGCTTGGCGTTTATTCATGGCCTGGGCGCTCAAAGGTGGCGGCGGGTAGCGACGGCTCCGACGATGGAAGCGTTGACGGAAGCCCTGTGGGCGGAAACCGGCGAACTGAAAACTGACAGCGACGGCAACGAGTATTTCGTCCCGGAGGCGCTCGTCGTCGCTATGCAAGGTTCCAGCGGGGGGTTCCGCTGGGACGACATGGGTCCTGGCACTGGCAGCAGGGCTGCGTTCACAGATTTCGTACTTGGGGTGGGAAGACACATTATTTCTTTGGGGGGGTTCACGCCGGAAAGTTACCAGGGGGCTGGGACAGACCTGGCGGAACTGTACGACCCGATTGCCACAGCGACCGAAACGTGGTCGTCGGGAATGGACAAGGACCTCTTTGAGGCTTCTTTGTACGGGCTGTCTACGTTCGTGCAAGCCATGGACATGGGCCTGCTTGCTGGGAGGGAACTGAAACAGACCGGGGCCCTGTTGAGCCAGGGGGATCTATTCAACTTCGGTGCTACAACCGAAGACATGGCAAAGGCCGCAAAGGACAGTGCGGTTGCTCAACGTCAAATAGCGCAACTGGCTACCATGGTAGGCCGGTACAGCGCCCCGGATCTGCAACTAGACCCGACGATGGCCTGGTCGGCTTTCTACGAAACAGCAGACGGGCGCATCATCGGGTCAAGAGAACGCCACGGCCAGTTCCTCCCCACTTCCCGTTATGTGGATGTGGAAGGAAACCAGATTCTGGACCCGGACGGTTTGGACGATGCCATGTCCAGATTGGATTTGGCCACGGTAATCCCAGAGATGATCATGTCTTTGTTGGCGCTGTTCGACGGCCAGGCCGAAGTCATGGTTCAGCAACGCCACCGGGATGCGGGCAAACGCTGGTACCCGAAGATGAAACTGTTGATCAAGAACATTGCAGACCGATTCGCCCTCAAACGGTACCAGGTGGCGGCAGCAATCTCCGCTTTCTCCCCACGGAACAAGTGGGACCCGGACAACATCAACCAGGCGATCATGGCCGCAATGGACTTCCACAACAAAGGTGTCCAACTAACCCAGGAACAAAGACTCGCTGTTGTGAACGAAATCCGTGTGTCGGCGGGTTACGCCCCAGTGACCGAAACCGGTCATCTAGGCATGGGGAATCCACGGGCCAAGGCGGCAACGATCTTTGAGGGGCAATCCCCAGTCCAGGTTCTACGAATGTTGAAGACCCTGGCATTCATGCACAACGGATTGTGGCCTACGGCGGACGCTTCGACAAGCCCGTTCGGTATGAGTGTGATAACCGGGGATGTTCACTGGTACCGGGCACTAATGGGGTTCTTCCACGGCGTAGAGGCCCCTTGGTTCAACCAAGCCGAAATACCGAAGCAGGCGTTCAGCGGGGAGTCCGAATACCACTCCAGCCTTGGAATGGAAATCATCGGCAGGCTGGTGGCCACCGGCGAAATCACCCAGCACGAAGCCTCAGAGATGGGGGGACGCACTGGGGGTTTGGAAGTCGGCCAGTCGGTGCCGACCGCACACGCAGAGAAAATATATGACGCTGCTGTGAGAGCGACCGCCATTGTGGCGGACCTGATGGGTATGACCCCTGCGGAACTACAGGCCACTGGTTGGCTACCGATCCAGGAGGCCGGGCCGCTAATGGTTCGGGGAAGAACGTCGGTTTGGAATGACTCCATCTTGAAGATCCTGGAAGGGCGCAGCCCGCTGGCTTCTTCGATGATCACGGAACTAGGGGGGTTGGACAGCACCCTGATCGACCCGAACGAGATGATGGCCGATGTGATCAGGAGCCATTCCCGGAACAAGGCAGATAACACTGAGGGTATCTTTCTCGTAACGACATTGAACGGGGTTCGGGCCTACGCAGATCCGGCTTTGCCAGGCGTGACGGACATGATGAGGACAGCCCGCCCTATTGACGCCAGACCGGTCGTTATGACTGCCCGCCCCAGCAAAGATGTCGCCCCCGAACCTTCCCCCACTAACCCTGTTCGTTGGATTGCCCGTGAAGCCCGCCGGGTGAGGAGCCTCACGGCCATGCAACGCCTGCTGGCCCCTGACTCTCCTTCCGGCGAGTTCCGCACAGTGAGCGAACCAACAACCCATGATTTCCCGGATGTTCACTCCCCTGGCAACTACATGGTGGTCGAAGTGTCCCATGAGAGGGCCAGTGAGGTCGCAGACCTGCTGCAAGCAGGGGAGGCATCATTGGATGTCACCCAGGTGCCGTTGTCGTTCGATGCGTCGACCCCTACCGGGGCACCATTGGCCCGGGCCGAAGTCGAATATCTGATGGGCACCAAGGAAGGAAACAACCCTCTCCTCACTCACAGTTGGGTGACGCTCCCCTACGACCCCTCTTTAGGCCGGGCTGTGAAATCTTTGGGGTACGGGTACCCGGTCGAATCGTATGTCCAGGATGTGGACGGTTCGTCCCGTCGGACTTACACGGTGTTCGGGATGACAGCCGAACAGGCAAAGACGGTGGCGCAAGATTTCGGCGTCCAGAGGATGTGGACGACGGAGGGAGAATACGACTTCGCCAACGACCTGTTCTTCCCGGTAGAGCAAGGGGTAACTGTGGGGGGTGGCACGGAGGGAACCCAGATGGGTTTGGTGCTGAATGACAGCACTCTGTCAACAGAGTTCACTGTTGATTACCAGGCCGACGAAGCAGTGCCGTTGAGCGTTGGCCCCACAGTGGAGTCTGGCGCAAGGCAGGGCAGACGGGTCCAGTTGATTGTTGAGTTCGGCCCGAACGCCGACCCGTCGGCCACCACTTCGTCATGGGAAGCCATGGAAGCATCAGATGCTGTTCTCAGCGTTGCCGGTTATTGGCACGGCGAGTTGTGGGCCCACCCGGACAGCGTGCGGGCAGGCGAATATTCCTACACCGACGGTGACCGGAGAATGACCCACCGGGCCCGGCACAGCGACCATCAGATAATCGACCCGAACTACCACACAGTGTGGGTGTCCGGGGCGGAGGCGTTACGGATGGACCCCACACACGGTCGGTTGCCGAACACGCAGATCACCCACGATGTGGTTGTCTCTGACCGGTTCGGGGACAGCACGGTGGAACTGGATTCCTCAGCGAGGATGACCACCACCCCTGGTCTCCGCCTGGAAGTGGATCCTGCGAACATCCTGAAATCGAAAGTGGAGGGAGAGCAGATTGGGGCATTGTCTGTAGTCACTAACCCTGAGACACAGATGCCGGTCATAATCGTCGGAGAAGACGCCGCTGTCCTCCAGGGTCACCCATTGTGGGCTGGCCTTTCCGCTACTGGGAACCACCCAGCGGTATGGCATGTGACCGGCCAGGGGCGAATCAACAAGGTGACCAACGACAGTCTCCCTATCCCCGAAGGGTACGAGTTCGTTTATGACTTCAGCGACCGGGTAAAAATACCGGATATCGGTACCCGGCCTACGGACGCCCGGCGCAAAGCGAGAACGAAAGCAGAACGTAAGAAATACAAGATGGCGAATGAGGCCAAAGCGACCGGCGTGCTTCCTCTGGCGTCCGGCGATGCTGTGGGCATAGCGTCCACCGACATTGCCGCCCACATAAAGCACGCAGCCACCGGGTACCAGCACGATCCGACACAGCCGTTCAGCAGGGGTCTCAAAGAAACCACACAGCCAGAGTTCTCACTAGCGGACCCGGTCCTGTATGACCCGGCGAACATGGCGGAAATCGGGGATGTGTTCCGTGCTATTGAGGTTCTACGCCAGTTCGGTGTGTCTCCCACACAACTTGCCACGGCCATCAAAGGGCACCCTCTGGGGACCGCTATGGATGGCCAAATATCTCCGGTCCCATACGCCCTGTACCTCCAGATGGGCAAAGACCCCAACATCCGTTACGAGGCGTTTGAGCAACATAAGAAACACATGGACCGGCTGTTTGACGATTACCACAACGGGGAAAACTCTTTAGCGGCGTACTGGTTAGACGCTCTTGGAGAGGGCTACGGGGGCGGGGGCATCTACTCATCGAAGTGGCAACAGCAAAAGAAGGGGGAAGACTTGGACCTTGCCCGTCAAGAGGTCTACCGGGCAGCCGCCAAAGAACTGATCCCCGACCTGGGCATCTGGCCTGATGACCCGATTGGCATAATCGCCGGTTACGGCAGTGTGCCATTCGGCCCGCAACGAGACATTGTTCTGCAAGGCTTGGGGGCTTTAGGGGCTCTTACGGAACGGCCAGGCCACCAGACGACCAGCGACCTCAGGGATCTCCCCGGTGTGGCGAGGTTCCGGGAGGCTCACGGGGGAATGATGTTCCCTGGCGTGGTTCGCCTTTTAGGGAGTATCACCTTCGGAGCAATAAGCCCAAGAACCCAAATGGACAAACAGAGTTGGGCCGGGCAGTACCATCCGCCGTCCTGGCGACGCATGGTGGCAAAAAGCCCACAAACCGCCGATTCGTTCGTCCAAGACAGAATCCCGGATCGCTACGGCCCGGGCAGCACACCCGGGATGACCGCCTGGCCCGCCCACGGCATCCACATATCGGTTGGCTCCATGGCCCGTCAGGCCGGGAGCCAGTCGGCTTACGACACGATGTGGCGTATCCGATGGGGGAACTATTTGGCCAGAATGCAGCGGGGAACCGCAGAAATGCCCTTGGAGCAGGCCGGTACCACCTTGACGATGTTCCATGAGTTTGGCCACGCTAGCCACGGTGCGGCGGTTCAACTGGATCGTGGGCACTTGGTTCGGGAACAACTGTCCAGGATCATTTCCGAACACGGCGGGCCAGCAGCGGTGGCCGACCAGTTGAGTACCTACGCTGCGACAACCTGGATAGAGGTCATTTCTGAATCGTTTACACTGACATTCGGCACAGCAGAGGCTCCACCGTTGGCTAACGATGTGGTCGAAATGATGTGGCGCATGCTGTACGACATGGACTACGTCCACGCCTTGGAAGCCGAAAGCCGCAGGCCAAAAGACCCATGGGCTGGATCTTTCGGGCCTTCGCAAAGGATCCCGTTCTGGAACCGAAGCCTGATGACCTGGGACACATCCCAGCAGTCCGACCGGGCCACAGGATACGATCAGGATGTAGTTGACCACGGGGTGTCAAAGGGACGTTACGGGTACCAGGTGTCCCTGCTGGATCATCTCCAACTAGCAGTGAAGAAAAAGAAGTACCTGAACACGCCGCTGAAGTCGAAGATCAGTGGCTTGGAGAACGACTAATGGCTGAGATGAGCATTTGCCATATGTGCAAACATTGGCGGCCTGGTATCAGTCACCCTGACGGCAAGCAGACCTGTGCGGCGTACCTCATGGGGATCCCCCAACCCATTTGGAAAGGGACCCAGAGCCACTTCAAGCAGGTACAGGGCGACGGGGGCATCGTGTTTGAGCCCCGCCCTGAGATAACCCCTGAGCAGGTTGAGGAGTTCATGCTGGCCCAGGAGGCGATGGTTCTATGAGCCTTGGCTTGATCGACCGGAATATCCAAACGCTTCGGCACATCGACGGGTCGTGGAGTCTGCCTGAGATCCCTGATGCTGTCCGGTTGGACTTGGCGACGTTGCCGGGGATCGGCCCAGCGAACATCGAAAGTTTGCTTTATGGGATGGAAAGCGAACTGGAGGTTGCTCAGGCTCCGATCCCGCAACAGATCGACGTTCAGGACGTTGACGTTGCCCAACTGGATTTGCAGCAGGCGGAGCAGCCAGAGCAGCCAGACCCAGAACCGATGAACGAGTTCCTGACCCGTTGGTATGGCGGGGCGTTGATGGGTGGCCAGGGACGCCCCCAGGAGTTGGACCCTGACGCTGTCCGGTTGTGGAAAGAGGAGGCTGTCCGCAAGGGGTATGTGGAACTGACACCTGAGCAGATGGCGGACCCTCGCTGGTTCCCGGAATACAACGTGGTGAATCGTCGTATGGCGTCAGACCGGTTGACAAGCGGGTTCACGGGTGGCCGTGAGGGGGCTTTGAGCATAGAGGAAACCGCCAACATCTTCGACAACTTCGCACCGTCTGGGCTGATGCGAGCCATGACAGAGTGGGATCTGTTGATGGATTACGACAAGATCGCTCACGAATGGGACGACTGGATCCCGAAATACAAGCGGCTCCTGTACCACCTCCAGGCAATCCCTTTGGTGCCGGACAGTGGGATCCTGATGCTCCCGCCAGGGTTTGAGGCAGCGGGCCGGACGTATACGACAAGAAAAGACCCTTCGCCGGATAGTTCCGACGGCGGGTACGCCTCCTGGAAGACTCCCATAGCAATACTTGACGCCTTTACGGGTCCAGTAGACGACGTTGCTCTACCAATATTGAACTGGATAGTGATTATCGGTGGTTTGGCCGGAGTCGGCGTGGGTATTGGAGGGCTGCTGGCCGGGGCAGCGGTGATGCAAGGTACCGGCCTATTCCGGTTCCAACAGTCAATAAGGACGGGTTTACAAATGCATCGAATGGGCCCGGTGGGTCGGGCGTTTATTACAGATCAGCCGTTCACTGCGGTCCCCGGTCTGAGGGGTGCCCAGTACGGTGCCCAGGGTGTCCAGGGTGCGACCCGGTTGACCAACTTCGGCAGGCCGTCCGGCTTGGGCAGTTGGATGACAGGCGCAATGAGCAAATCCACCCGTTTTGGTGGCCGAATGGCCGCACCAGCCCAGTCAGTCGGGCGGGGGATGCAAGCCTGGAGAAACACCAGAGCAATCCAAGCAGCCCGGTTGATGAACCAACAGTTGGTGTGGCGTCCCGGCCTGATGGCCAGGGGCGAGTTGGCGACCGGTCACGGCGGAGACATGCCCGGCGAAGGAGGCTGGTCTCTCAACGAGGTCGGCATCGTCCAGGATCTCCGCCAGCAGTACGGGTACTTCATGAACCCGGACGGGACGATCAACAAAACCAACTTCTTGGGGGACATCGCCTACGACATCCTGTTCACCCCGTACACGATCTTTGAGCCCGGCACCTTCAAATCGGTGATGCGAGGGTTCCGCTTGGTCGGCCACCAGGGTGCCAGGGCGGCTTCAGCGATGTTCCCGTTTGTTCGCCGCCGGTTCGCAGCGTTCGGAGAGTCGGGTGGTCGGGCTACCAACGCCATGTACGACGCTATGACCGACTACCTGCGCCGCAACCCTAAAGGGGACGAGCGGTTCCCCCAGATGTCGAAGGACTTTGAGAAGACCGCCAAGGAAACCAGCCTGGACAACGCCTTCGTTGAACACTTCTTCGCCGGGGACAAGGCAGTGTGGGGTAAAGCGAAACTGTGGCACTTTATGACCTTCGGTATCGAACACGCAGCCCGGCAGGCGGCCAGGCTCATGGGGGTGGAGCCACACGAATGGTCGCCGCTGTATAAAGCAATCGAAAACAAGTTGTACGCACAAATCCATCCCCTGGACCCGCATGACGCCATGGAATACATCGCTCATGTGTCCCGGGACGCTACGAAGACAACAGTCACCGGGGCCAGGAGCGACGCTGACGCTGTCGCCATTATGCGCCGCCAGTTGCTTGAACAGACCCTGGAATCACCGCAGACAACGGGGCTCAGAGGGACATCTGTCGGCAAGGGGTACGTCCGTTTAGTGGAGGAAATGGACCCGGAAAGCGGCTGGACGTATTGGAGGAAGTTGCGGCAGGGCGAAACCCCTGCCGGTGGTGCAAGGATCACAGACGTAAACATTGAGGAGTTGGCCGCCGGTCGGGGCACCAGCCTTGATGAGGCTAGGCGTTTCCTAGACGACCCGTTGGAGGAAGGGGTGCAGGGCCTGGTTCTCCCACCAGGGTTTGAGGGAGCGCACCGGACGTTCACCTGGACTGAACTGACGACCGGTAAGGCACGACGGTGGGACCCGGCGAAGATCAAGATGTTCTGGGACCCTGAGGTTATTTCCGAAGGTAAGAAGTACCGGGGGATTGTCCATAACCACAACGACGCCAGGGACGCCACCATTATGGAGGTAGTCAACAATCTGGAAACTGGCAGCCCGGCGTTGACAGAGGCAATGCAAGGTCGAATCCCGCAAGTCTCAGGGCTCCCTACCCAGGCTCCCCGTGTGCAGGGGGCCTTCGGGGACCTCCCGGCGGTGATGGAAGGTTTGACCGACGATGTGTTGGAACGGTTGACGAACTGGTCGGCGTTTGAGCAGGCGTCCACTGAACTGCATGACGCTGTGGCCCGTGGCGGCCTGGCGGACGCTTTCTACGAGAAGGCCCTGTCGGACAGTGGCCGCCGACTCAACCTGTTCCCGTTCGCCAAGGACCATGCCACTGGCCGACGTACCCCCCTCCCCTATGGGGGGCATCTGCTGGGGTATGCGGTCGACAACATCGACTACAACTATGTGACCTGGATCAACAAAGGCATGTATAAGCCACTGGTGCGGTCCATCGACCCTGGATGGGGCCGGGTCACGTTGGCCCGGTTGGGTTCGGTAGTCAAACAGGAAGCGATTGAGTTCGCCGCTCAGGTCACCTACCGGGTGAAACTTCTGAAGGGGGCCCAGAAACTTCGTAACCAGCCGTATTGGGATGACCTCGTTACTGAGGCTGGACGCTTCATACAGTCCACGCCTATTGAAAGTGTCAAGCAGGGGACGATTAGGGAATGGCTAGATGATCTGATCAAGAGGGGGATGCTCAAGACGACGCTTCCTACCGGCATCCATGAGGAAGCCACCGCCAGGATTCGACGCCTGGTGGAATATGCGATGCGTAACGGCAAGAACCTGGACGACTTGGAAGCGACGCTTATAGACGAACTGGGGGAGTGGGCGCTTCGACCGGAGTGGGTGAACAGGTTTGGCCTGGATCCGGTACTGGTCGACGGCGGCGGGGACCTTGTCAAGGTGGCCCGCAAGCGGGCGCTGGAGTTGCAGAAAGCGTCGGCCAGGATCGCTGCGAAGATAGACCCGGAAAGCCTCCCTGCCTATTTGGTGAAGCACCTGGAGGACCAGGGTTATATGGCTGTCCATGGTGTGGAGTTCGCTGATCCTCGCCGGTTGGGGAAACTGATCCCAGAACTGGACATGGACACCCAGTTCATAAACAACAAGTTGACGTTGGGGCTGAGTAGGCAGAACCCGTATTGGTTGGCTTCGCTTCGTATGCGAACCGCCAAGTCGGCTTTGGCTGGGCATTTGGCTGAGGCCGCCCGCCGTGTCGGCAAGTTGTCTCCTGCCGAATACTCCGAAGGGGGGATCAAGGGGACACGGGCAGAGGTGCCCGGCAGAACGAAGGCCGCTGAGGGGATACGAGCGGAGTTCCACAGCGGTGATCCCAACAGCGAAGCCTTGAAAGATTTGATCGGCTTCCTACACAACGTCATGCGGGATATGAACAAAGCGAACATGGATCTCCTAGATGAGATGGGTTACGGGTACCGGATGGCTAACCCCATGGAGGGGGTCACCACGAAACTCAAGTTGTCCAGGACGCCGTATTCGGTACCGGACTTGTCGATATTGCCGTACAACAAGGTCAGAGAAGCCCTTGTTGGCAAGATGGTGGAAGGCGTTTGGACCGGTGGCCACTATTCGGAAGACGAGTTTCGGGCTATTTGGAATGCGTTGAAGGCTTCCCGGAGGTTGGAGAAAGGGTCAAGCGTCCGGGGCTTGGCCCACCTGGAGGATTACCTGCGTTCCAAGAACACAGCGACAAGCGTCCTAACCATCCTGAGCCGTCACGAAGCGGGCCGTTTCCTGACCCCTGGGAAGTTCCGGCACGGGACGGTAACCAGGGGTACCCCGTTCGTCGGAGGAATGCTGGGGTCTGCCGGTGCGTCTATGGACACTGTGGATAGGCACCCGGAAGACAGCGAATGGGGGAGCAGATTGAGAAAGGGTGTCGCCGGTACTGTTGGGTTCCTGACGGGCCGTGCCGCAGCGAACGTGGCCTTGAGGGGCGGGCTGAGAGCCCGACCGGTGATAAACCAGGTCGCTGACCTGGACGTTCTAAGAGAGAAGGGGCTACTGGGGATATGGAAGCCGGGAGGCCCGGCTTGGAGAAACCCGAACGATGTCTTCAACTACACCGACTGGCAGCGGTACGCCCACCTGAGCGATTTCGCTGCCAACATGCGGGATTACTTCCGGTTCAGCCTGAACCCGGTGTTCGACATCAGCCGTTATGTGGAGGGGATGGTCCTGTCCCAGGTTGTTGGAGCGGACGTTGCCAGGGGCTTGAAGTTGAACCAGGGCCCCAAGTCGTTCCAGAGGATGATGGCCCGGCGGATCAGGAAAGCCAACCCTGGAATGGATGCCAAGTCGGCTCAGGCTGCTGCACAGAAGGAATGGATGCACATTCGTTCCGCTTTCATGGATATCGCCCAGGGCCGGGGCGACTTCCAGTGGGAGAACATCGAAAACATGAGCCAATGGTTCACATCCGTTGGCATCATGGGTTTCTCCCCACAGAACTGGATGGCGTCTACCTTCGGGCAACTCATGGAAGCAGGGATCGACGCTGAGAAGGCCTACGAAATATCCAGGAAGACCTACACCTACGGGATGACCGGACGGTCGGCTGTGGAACAGTCGGTCAACTTCGTCTGGTTCCCGTTCTCGTTTATGAAGAAGACCGTCGGCCACTTTGCCGAATGGATGGGCAACGACCTGAGCCGGGGCGTGCTGCTCCACGACATGGTCAAAGCCTACGAACTGGTAGACGAACGGTACGACCTGAACGACCGGTGGAGGGAATACCTGCCGATCCTGGAGAAGATCCGTCGGATCAACCTGTTCGGTTACGGCTTGTCTCCCGGCGAGTTCGGCGGCATGAACGCCCCGCTCATCCGGGGCATCTGGCACAACCCGGTGTCGGAGATGGTCGGTGGGACGTTCCGGGGGACTGCCGCTCTACTGGCCCACCCGTGGGAAGGGGCACCCTGGGACAAGGAACAGCAGCGGGCTGAGACCCTGGATATGTTCAAGGACCCGATTGTTGCGTTGCTGATGCCTCAGGCCTTGTCGGCCCCACCGGATGCCGATGAGGGCTGGTGGGACGACGTTCAGACTCTGATCAAACGGGTGTTCCCACTTCTCAGCGATTTCCGCCACTTGTTGGAAGACACCATGCAGCAGATGCAGGTGATCGGTCGGATACCGATGGAACAGTCCAGCATGCACGACGAGGCCCAGATACAGAACGCCTGGGAGGAGATGTCCACATGGAGGGCTGAAATAGTAGACGCCCTAACGGCCCAAGGCGTTTCCTGGGAGCAGTTCAACAAGAGAACGTACACCTACCAGGGCAAGACAATGCTGGGGTCTGAGTTTGTTGACGCAAAGGAAGTCGAACTCCTACAGAAGTACCCGGCATGGGCGGCTAGTCAGTCCGGCGGCTCCAACCAAAGAATGCGGGACTTGGAACTACAGGTTCGGGTCGCCAATGCGACGATTCCTGGGGACGTAGCGGCTGCCGACTTCGATGTGTTCGAAAAGACAATGAAGGTTTGGTTGGAGTCGCAGGAGTACCACACGGTGAACCCGTTGTTCATGCCCCCGGAGGTTCATTCGATAATGCGTATGAGGGCAAGTGAACTGGTTGCTGAGTACCCCGACTTTCTGCCAATATATAATCGCATCTGGTCCCACATCTACGGGCCAGTCACCAGGGAGGTGAGGTAATGACAGAAACGTCCGCTGAGGCGGCGTTCGCCGCCATGGTTGCGGCCAACCAGGTGGGCGGCGGCGGTCTGCTGTTCAGTCTGGACTGGCGGGCCCTTAGCGACTATTCGACCAGGGTCTACTCCCCGTATGAGGCAGCCGACCCACTAGAAACGCCCTCACCGACCTCTCCGACGACCACAACGCTTCCACCCGGACTGGAGCCACTGACTGCCACAGAGAAGGCCACAGTGGAAGCCGCCAAGGCCTACGTCTACGACCTGGCTGTTGTCGCCTACGAACTGCTGGAAAACGAAAACGGCATTTTCAAGAGTACCCAGGCCTGGATGTTGGACGAGAACGGTGACTTCGCCCACCCGAACACCTGGAACTGGGGCGATGAGAAGGCCCAGGCGGGTGGGGACCCTGGCATCCAGGCAGGACAGTTCATCCAATGGTGGAACGACATCCAAACGGTGACTGCCGATCCATATGGTATCTGGACGAACTTTATCAAGACAGTTGCGTGGGATTTCTCAGGAGTCCTGGTTGACGGCGAGTCGATGCGTCGGGACTTCATCACTGTCGGCCCACTGGATAATCCGACGGGCATTTTCCAAGCAGACAAGGTCAACGCCCTCCTGAAAGGGACGGGGATCGACAGCCACCATTTGGATGGCCCGGACGGTTGGGGGCTGCTGGGTCTGGCGGCTGAGACCAAACTCCCGTTGCATCTCATATTTGACATTGCCGAGTCAGTTGACTGGGCGGAGACCTTTGAGCCTGTTGAGGGGGTGGACCAGGGACAGCAACGGGCTCAGGAGCGAGCCCTGGTTCACGGGGCGGTGAAGAGATTCAACCATGCGATGACAAACGGTGTCGCCGGGGTGAAGAACTACATGATCGCCAAGGTGTATGCGTTGGGCACCAACGAGTTGGCTTTGAGGATGGTCGGTTTGAACAGCGGGTCTATGGACGCACAGTTGACGGCTGAGGAAATGAACGAGATCCAATCCATCCTGGGCCCTGACTGGTATTCACGGTTGGAGGACTCACCGGCGTCCAGTGCGAAAGACATGGTCGCTGCGTCGGCCTGGCAGGACTACGAGAACGACTGGTCGACGTTGACCGGGCCGGTCACTGTCCCGGGGGAATCCATGAGGGAAGCAGCCAGGACATTGGCTGCGTCGTGGCGGATTCAGCCTTTGAGCGACGACGAACTAAACAACCTGATCAACGATTTCGGAGAGGCCGTGAGGGCCAGTAACCTGTACCCCAATATATGGGACACCGGGGCGCAGGGCGGTGTCCGTGAGGCACCGAACGAACAGGTGGCGGTGATGCGGTCCATGCGGTCGTCGCCCGACTATCAGCGTCTGTACGGGAATATGCCTACGGGTATGGGGGAGGAGCAGTACGCAGGCCAGATGGCTTCGGCGTCTTCCGACCTGATGGGTTATGAGAGTCGCATCGCCACGGAGGCGGGCATGGAGTCTGGGGACAGGACGTTGGCGCAGCAAGTGGCTTTGACTGATCCGTCCGCCAGGGGCAGCACCTACTATCGGCGTCTGTCTGCGATGAGGAGGGCGTTCCGATGAACCTAAGTAAGACGGGCTGGGCGTAATGGAAACCACCGGCCCAAATGTCAACGTCACCGATCTGAACGAAGACCTTGTAGCCAAACTACAGGAACTGATTGATGCGGCGGCGGAGGACGGGATCATTCTGACCGTGGCGAGCGGCTTTAGAGACACCGCCCTCCAGGAAGCCCTCTTCCTGGAGCGTTACGAAGAGGACCCCTCCGGTTCCGTCGACTGGGACGGGAGAAAGTGGACGATCAAGGAGGAGTACCGGGGCCAGCCAGCGGCACCCCCGGGCGAGTCGCTGCACAACCACGGGTACGCCGTCGATTTCAACAATGCGAGCCCCGGGACCCCCACCGCCCAGTGGCTCATCGACAACGTAGAGAAGTTCGGCCTGCGAACCTACGCCCAGGGTGGGGAACCAGGCCATGTTGCCCCAGCCGACATCACGCACGTTTCGCAGATCCCTGAGGCACCAGATGCGCCCGCCGGGACGTTCCAATGGGACGACGTTCTCCAGCACCAGACTGCCCCGCCGATAGAAGGGTCCCAGTCCCCGACGCCGACCACAGAAGGCACCGGGTCCTACGACGCCAGCATGGTCGGAGAGAGTGACCCAGACGGGATTCCCTACAACTGGATCGGCCAAGGGATCTCTGAGGCCTTGGGGGCTGCCGACCCGACGGCTGTCACCCCTGCCTCTTCTACCACCACCTCGACAAGCCCGGAGGCTTCCTCTCTTACCACCACCTCTGTGACCCTTGGTTCTTTGGCCGACGGCCCGGTGTCTAACGACATACAACCAGGGTTCATCGTCCAGATCGTGGGGCAGGAGGCGCAGCGCATCGAAGGCGGGCAGTTCTTCGTGCCCCCGGCCGTCTTCTACTACGTCCAGCCGACCCATTCCTCCACTGGGGGAGGGCCGTCAGTTTTCTGGCGAATAGAGGGGATGGACGCAGACCAGATCGCTGAGATTGTTGAGGGGAACGACAACTACGGAGACACCCAGGCCTGGGATCAGGCCCAATGGGACGCCATGGTCGCTGAACCCTTCACAGATGGTGTCGGCACTGAGTGGCCGCTGTGGCGGCCTAGTGCTGCGACCGTAAACGCTCAGGGTCTTGGACTTGACGGGTTCAGGTTCGATGCTTCCGGGCCAGACGAAGCGCCTCAACTGGTAACTGTTGAGGAGTTTGTGCAAGACCTCGTTGTTGAGTTGGGGCTGATGGGGACAGCGGCATGGAACGACGAAGGGGTCCAGGCGGTAATAGCCAGGGTCATATCCGAACCGGTTCTCCTGGGCCAGGATTTACTGTTTGACCTGTTCAACGACACGGAGTTCTCTCAGAAGAGAAGCGGATCGAAGGAGAAGTGGGACAAGGCCAGAGGCCAACTGGTCGACGGCAAATGGACCGGCACCAGGGGTGACCTGGTCAACACGATTTATGAGGGGTCAGAGGGTGGCCTAGTCCATTTGTGGAAGACCTACCACAGCATGTCTGACAAACTGGACACCCCGGACATTCGGGAAGATGAACTTTCCTTGGATGTGCAGGACCGTCTGTACGCCAACGCTGTATCTATTGCCCAGGGGACCATGACATGGTGGCAGGCCGTTGGAAGCATCCAGGATTACGCAGCGAAGGCGGACGGGGACAACGCCTGGAAGGAACACAACCGGAAGATCCAACAGCAGGTCGGCCAGTACGATGTTGATTTAGACAACAAGGCTTGGGAGATTGAACAGTTTGAGCAACAGTGGGGGATGCACAGTCCCGGTGCCGAAGGCGGCATACGCCTGGGTGTTGTGGACCAGGCCAAAAAAGTTCTCTCTAACAGCATGTCGATGGCTGATGTGAAGCAGTCCATCATGGACGCAGCCAACGAACTGTACCCACACAAGCCGTCGCTGGTGCCTACCTACTTGTGGGCGGAACCGTGGGTCAACGCTTACAACAATCTGATGCCGACATCCGCCGGTCCCGTCGGTTCGGCTGGGAGTATGTATAACACGCTGGTGAACCAGGCCTTGCGGGACAACACGGGTATTGAGGACTTTGAGAGGGCTTTGAGGGGGACAGATGATTGGAAAAACTCCAACAAGGGTGTCTCTGGGTATCGGCAGATGTTCGATGTGTTGAGTGATGCGTTCGGCTTCTCCGGGCAGAGAGGGTACGGTAGGTAATGGCTGTTACGCCTGACGGCAGGATTTTCGCCCCGATCTTCGTAGGGCAGACAACTGACGACCCGGCGACTGTGGCGGCTATGGCCGCTGATCCGAACACCAAGTTTCACCCTGAATACATCATGTCTCATGGTGGTGGGTGGAGGGATCCGTTCACTGATGAGCGGATCGGCGGGGTGCAGGACAGGTTTGGGGTTACGTCCAACTGGTCAGCCGATCCGGCTCACCAGTTTGAGGGGTTCAACGAGGCGGGTGAGCCGGTCAACCCGGACGGTTCCCCCCGGAACCCGATGGTGGTGAATCAGAACATCACCCGGACTATCGGGGATACTTCTGGTTTCCTGGATGAGGCCACCAGGATTCAACAGGCGAACATAGCCAGCCACCGTGCGAGGACTCCCCTGTTGGGGCTGGAGGACATGGGGATAGACACATCTGGCTTCACCGCCCAGGAGCAACTTGCTTGGACGAATCTATACAACCAGGGTAACGAGAATCTAGTCACCACCAGTTCGACGTTAGGGGACAGGGCCCGTGGTGGCCGTCTGGGCATGAACCCGTGGGAGGTCCTGGCCCAGGTCATTGAGATAGCACTTGAGGATTTCGGTCAGAGTGCCTTGACCGCCCCGATCACTGAGGCGGATGTGGACGGGTGGTCTGAGCGTATCGCTGCCAAAGGGACCGAATATCTACAGTTCAAGGAGGCCCGAAGCATCCGATCCGACATCCTGGAATGGCGGGTCGGGGACGATGCGCTGATGACTAAATACGGGGTGACCGAAGAACAGGTCGGTGCCCTGATGGGCCCCACCGGGGACATCAAACATTTCAAGAACACCGGGGATGTCATCACCTACGACGCTGCGGACGTAACCCAGGTGTCGACGGTTCTCCCAACCGGGGAGGTAATCCAACCCCCCGAAGATGTCGCCTACGACGAGGCCATGGGGTTCATCCTGGAGCATTACCCGTGGGCTGAAGGCCTGGGGTTGATCGACATGATCGTGGAGGCCGTGGAAGCGGGCACTGACGCCAACGTCTTGTTGGCGAAGATCCGCAACACCCCGCAGTGGAAGGCCACCTTCCCGGCGATCAAAGACGACCAGGGCCGGATGAGGTTCAAGAACGAGAACGATTACATCACCCGTGTCCGGGATTATCAGGAGGTTTTGCGGGACGCCGGGATGTTGAACGAAGCCACGGAGAACCCGTTGGACTATGCGGCTCTCATCGAACGAGGCATAGACCACACCGAACTGGCTTCACGAATCAACGAGTACCAGACCCTTTCCGAACACAGCGTGGGGGTTCGTGCAGCGTTCCGGGTGTACGCCAACATGGACGTTTCCAACGACCAGTTGTACCAGGCGATTATTGACCCGGAAGCGTCAGAAGCGTTGATAGAGGAATACAACCGGAACATCTTGTCGGCGGATTTCTCCTACGAAGACTTCGTGGCCCGGGCTACCGACTTCTCCCTACAGGCCGCCTTGGAAACCATCTCCAAAATGGAAATAGATGGGACTGTTCCCACTGGGACAGTGGCCAGGATTCGTGGCTTGGATACCGACCAGGCCCAGGCGCTGGTGGAGGCCCTGTATTTGGGGGACTCAGCCGACGGTGAGGCGTTCCTGGACTTGGACGAGATAGTCCAGTCTGTCCAGTACGCCCTCATTGGCGGTGCCGCTGAGGAGCAGGGTTTGGTGGCACCTTCGTTGGAGCGTGTCAAGGAGATAAGAAGCGCCGGGATAACGAGAGCGAAGGCTTTGACAGCCTACGGTCAATACGCCAACCAGGGTGACCTGATGAACTCCATGATCTCCAGGACGAACATGACTTCTGACAGGTTCACTCAACAGGACTTTGAGGAAGCACAGTTCCTGGCCAGGCCAGAGGAAACCGACCTGCTAGTGAGAGGCGTCCAGGCCGAACAGTCCTTGGCGGCTCCTTCTGGCCAGTTCAGTGTGGCCGGTGGCCGGGGTGGACGGCTGGTGCAGCCTGGTCGAAAGGGGCCCGGCGTCCGCTATTGACAGCACCGTGTCAGTTATACTTAGATAATACCAATCCTTCTGGGTACCCCTGGGGTCCAGAAGCGTACGAGACCAGGAGTGACATATGCCATACGACACTGATGAAGATATTTCTGAGATGTCGGGAGGCACCCTCCGACAGAAGTTGGAGGAAACGCTAGAACAGAACAAATCGCTTAGAGGCGAACTTACCGGCCTGAAAGCCCAAGAGGTTATTCAGCAGCACGGTTTGTCGCTTGTGAAGCCCACGGATCTGGATGGCGTCGACATAGGCCAACTTGAGGAGCGGGCCAGGGAGATCCATGAGGATCGTCGTGGCCAGCAAGAGGAGTTGGCCAGGGACCTGCTAACAAGGCGGGGTTTTGAGGGCGATGAGTTGGATCGCCAGGTTGAGGATTTCCTTAGCCCGGCGGCACCTGCTTCTGGTTCTCATACCGACGCTGAGGCATTTGACAGGGCTCGCCAGGTGGGCGCAATGTCCGGCCAGCCAACTCCGGCTATCAACCCGGAGAAACTGACCGGGGTGCAGGCCATTGAGTGGGCGCTGGAGAATAAGCCCAGCAAGCGCCGTCGTTAGAGGGTCCCATCTAATCACCCACTAACCACAGGAAGGCCAGCGATATGCCAAGTGGCAGCGTGACCCTCCTTGAGGCGGCCAAGTACGGTGACGATCAGTTGAAGCGTGGGGTCGTTGAGACCCTGATCCAGGAATCTCCGATTCTTGAGATGCTTCCGCAGACCGCCATCTCTGGGAATGCTCTCAAGGTGCAGGTCGAAAACAGTCTGCCAACGCCCGCTTTCCGTGATGTGAACGAGACCTACACCAGGTCATTCGGCACAGACACGGAGCGGTACTTTGGTACGGCTATCCTTGGTGGCGAGGTATTTGTCGATAACTACCTTGTCAGGGTCCGTGGGAACGTAGTCTCTGCGAAAGCCAGGCAGTACGCCAAGTTCGCAAAGGCCATGTCCAGGACTTACGACAAGTATTTCTTCGACGGTACTGGTACCGCCAAGGATTTCAAGGGAGTCAACTCCCTTATCACTGAGGGTTTGGGCCAGACGGTTGCTGAGGCAACGAATGGCGGACCCCTCACATTGGCGAAGATGGACGAGGCGCACGATCTTTTGCGTAGCCAGTCCAGTGCTGATGTCATCCTGATGAACCGCTTTATCCGGCGCAAGTTGACGACCCTTGGTCGCAACACATCTGGTTACTTCTCCCTGCTTGATGTAGGGGATGACCGGTTTGGCCGCCAGATTCTGCAATGGAACGGGATTCCCGTTCGGATCATCGGAGATGATGCAACAGGTTCTGCAATCCTTGCGTTCAATGAGACACAGGGATCAAGCAGCGTCACTTCAAGCATTTACTACATCGCCTTTGGCGAGGACGAGAACGTGACAGGCCTGTTGGGCCTGGGCGGGTCGTTCGACGTAAATGACTTTGGTGAGACTGAGGCAGCGCCTGGGCACTTGGGTCGGGTTGAGGTTTACCCCGGCCTGGCCATTTACAACCCTCTATCCATTGTGAGGCATACCGGCCTCACGGAAGCATAGGAGGCTGAAACATGGCACAGTCAACTACCACAGTCGGTCCAGGCACACTTGTCCGGGACGCAACCGGAGGCGTACTTCTCGCAGATACTGCTATCAGCGCAGATGGCGACACCGGTTGGGTTCAGGTCGACAAGCCAGGGCCCGTCGTCATGGAGATCAAACTGGGCGCTATTGGTGCGAACGCTTCGTTCGTTGCTGGTGGAATCCGATTTGAGGGTGCGGATACCGCAGCGGGTGCAAACACCGTTGAGTACGGTTCTGCCCCTGCAATCGGCCCAGGTGACGACAACAAGAGCATGTATATCCGAATGGATGTCTACAAGCAGTTCATGAAGGCGACGTATGACATCACCACTTCGGGTTCACCGCTCCATTCGGCAAACGTGAAACTCACCCTACATGAGCCTCACAACCGCCAGACCAACGTCAGCACCGCTGCGCCGTTCGCTGAGTAACGGGCGTAGCCAATAACCCGTTTGCGGGGCGGTCACCTGTCTGGTGGCCGTCCCGTGACCGGTGTATAGTGAGGACACTATGAGCGCACCTGATGTCATCGACTCCAAAGAATGGGGTGTTGTAGCCACCGTTGAGAAGTGGAATGTTGCTTCTGACCGGGCTAAAGGGCTCCCCCCGAACGACACGGTTTCTGTTGAGGACAATCTTCTCCTGAATGGGGGGATTGCGGACCTTCTGAACAGCCTCTGCGGCCTGGCTTCTCCGGCTGTTTACGGCACGGCTAGTTATATCGGGGTGGGTACCAGCACTACGTCTGCCCTTGCAACCCATACGGGGCTCCAGGCGGGTACCAGTGAACGGTCTTACAAGGCGATGGAGTCGGCCTCGTTCCCATCCCTGGCGGGTCAGACGATGACCTGGAAGTCTGTGTGGGGTTCTGCTGACGGCAACTTTGCCTGGGAGGAGTGGAGCATCCGCAGTGCCACCAGTGGCGTTGGTGGGGAAGATACCGGTACGGCCCTGAACCGTAAGGTGGCCTCTCTGGGCACGAAGGCTTCGGGCTCAGAATGGACTCTGACGGTAACGATCACGGTTTCATAGCGTGGCTACCCAGTATCCGACGACGCTGGACACATCAGTCCAACAGCCGTCGCCTTTGGCGACTACTGAAATGGATGATGCTGGCTTTCTTCACGACGAGGTTCATACGAATGCCTCCGGTGCGATTATTGCGCTGGAAACGAAACTGGGTGTCGGCGCTACGACGGCTGCTACCGCTTCAACGAACGATGTTCTCGTAAAGCAGGCCGACGGCGACACTGAGTGGGCGACTGCGGCTACGCCTACGACTATCACGGTTGCTGACACGACGGATACGACCTGTTCGGTTGCTCTGTTTGAGTCGGCGACTGGTGACCTGGCTCCGAAGACTGACGGCGGGGCTACCTACAATGCCGGGACAGGGGTCCTAACGGCTACTGGGTTTGCTGGTCCTCTGACTGGCAACGTGACTGGTGACGCTTCAGGTAGTTCGGGCAGCACCACAGGCAATGCCGCTACGGCTACTGCTCTGGAAACAGCCCGTACTATCGGAGGGGTATCCTTTGATGGGACTGCAAATATCGACTTAGGCACAGACGCTAATATGATATTGGCGTCACAATCGTTTGGTTAGGGGTTAGTAATGGCGACATTCACAAAAACGAAACTGTCGGCGTCTACCGACGGGCGGGCAATCAAGGTCGCTGCAACGGCCACGGCGGGCGACACGATCCACACCGGGTCGGGTACTGCTACGACGTATGACGAGGTGTGGATCTACGCCCAGAACACCTCCGCTTCCGATGTCAAGTTGACGTTGGAGTGGGGCGGCACCACGGCCCCTGACGACCTGATCGAACTCACGATCACGGCCGAGGCCGGGTTGACGCTTGTCGCTCCCGGTCTGCTCATCAAGGGCAACGCCTCGCCTCTCATCGTCAAAGCCTTTGCGGCGACGACGAACGTCATCACTCTTCACGGGTACGTCAACCAGATTGCCGCTTAGTCATGCCAAGGATCGGTCGGTACTTCCCCAACTCCAAGGTGTCTGACTGGAACTCTGGTGCCTTCGGTGGTGGTGCGGCTGAGGCCGGGCTGATCACAGCCACGGGCGGCGACTTCGACGGCACCTACGGCGCTTGGAAATGGCACAAGTTCCTCTCTTCGGCTGACTTCACGGTCACTAGCGGCATCGGTGAACTTGAACTCTTCATGGTCGGTGGCGGCGGCGGTGGTGGGATGTATACCGGCGGTGGTGGCGGTGGCGGTGGGATCTTTGAAGTCAAGACCGTTGTCCACACGGCAGGTGGGAACGGATCAGGTGTCTATCCGATCACGATTGGTGGTGGCGGGTCCGGTGCCAGTTACTTCGGCGCTAGGGGTGGGTGGACTATTTGGGCCGACGGCACCGACGAGGAACAGTTCTGCTCTGGCGGGGGCAGCAGCGGCGGCTACCTGTGGAAGACCGGTGGCGTAGGGGGCGGTGGTGGTGGAGCGGCCATTGCCCAATACGACACCTACAACACCTATCAGGGCTTGGCCATCAGCATCGGCGGTAGCAGGGCGGGCCGTGGCGACAACGGAGGCAAATCCGCCGGGGGCGGCCCTTGGGGTGGTGCCGGTGGTGGTGGCGGTTCCGTTTACGGAAATGTCGGGGGTGGTGCCGGTGGAGACGGAGTGACTACAGATGGCGGTGATGGAGGTCCGGGGTCAGCGTTCTCCTACGACAACATTTCCACCTACTACTCCGGCGGGGGTGGTGGCGGATCGTACAGTACCAACGTGGCGTCTGGTGGAGCCAACTCCGGTGCTGGTGATGGTGGAACCCACAGTGGAGGCATTCCGGGCACATCGGTTGGTGGCTCTTCGGCCTCAGCCAACAGTGGCGGTGGCGGTGGCGGGGGTGGTGGCGCTTCTGGTGGTGGCAATGGCGGCACCGGGATCGTGATCGTTCGCTATGCGACTTCTTAGGAGGACTTATGGCTCACTTCGCTGAACTAGACGAGAACAACGTCGTCATACGGGTCGTGGCCGTATCCAACGATGTGACCACAATCGACGGTGTCGAAGTTGAACAACGAGGCATCGACCACCTGGACGCCATGCTCCCCAACTCAGGGACATGGATTCAGACCTCGTACAACGGCAACATCCGAAGCCGGTATGCCGGTGAGGGGATGATCTACCACCCCGCCCTTGATGCGTTCTCCCCGCCGCAGCCCTACCCGTCGTGGACGCTGAACGAGGAGACAATGTTGTGGGACCCACCGACCCCCGACCCGACGTTCACGAACCCCGAAGAGGGCGTGTTCCACGACTGGGACGAGGACAATCAGGAGTGGCTCCGGCGTGAACTATGACTGGATCGACCCTTTCATCTGCCAGTACCAGTTGGAGGACACAACGGCGTGTCGAAACACGCTGGAGAGTATTGAGCAGTCGTCACGGTGGTACCGGTCGGGCTTCACCGACGACCCTGAACCAGAAAGCCGAACGTCTGACCAGTTGAACTTCAGCGCCGACTGCCCACCGCCGGAGCAGGAACCGCTGTTGGACTTCGCCCAGGAGTGTCTTGACCACTATCAGGTAGAACGGCCATGTGCCGCCAACGGCGCACCGTTCAGCCTCGCCCCGGAGGGGTACTTCATCCTCCGATACAGGCCCGGTCAGGCGTACCACCATGTCCACGCTGACATGGGCTGGCCGGGAGCGGCCCACCGACATCTCACAATGTGTCTATACCTGAACACCGTTCCTGAGGGCGGGGAAACAGAGTTTGTTCAGCAGGGCATCAAGGTTTCCCCCGTTGAGGGCGCAGCGGTGATCTTCCCGGCAACGTGGACTCACTCGCACCGGTCGCTGGTCGCCACAACCGACCGGTATGTCTTCAACCTGTTCTGGGGGTTTGGCGGTCGATTGGAGGCCAACGAATGACCAGTTACATCAGCCGCACAAAGTGGGACGAGGCGACGACCTCATGGGTGGAGATCACTGAATGACTTTTTACAACCCACACCTTGTTATATGGATGGAGACTACTGAATGACCGAAACTGTGACTGTGATCAACACACCCTTCTTAGAAACCCCCGCCCCCGCCTGCACTATACAAACAGGTGGTACAGCGTGCCCTTTTTGTGCAGCGCCCATGCAACGTGCAGGCTCATGTCTGGTGTGCCCGATGTGCGGTGAAACGAGCGGTTGCTCCTGATGGAATGGGTCGGCTTCGCAGGGCTGGTAGCCGCCGCTCTCATAAGCGGCGTCTTTGCGGTAGTCGCTTCCAAGTATCGCCGTGAAAATACAGCGCAGCATGCAGCGAACCAGGTTCGACTTGACGCCATCGGCCGTGACATATCTGAGATCAGCAAGGATGTCCGTTCTGTGCGTGAGTGGCAGCACCGCCATTTGGAGTGGCACGCCGAACAGGGGGGCTAGCCCATGGCCTACCGGTCTACCCTTGACTATCGGAACCCGGGCCATTACAGGCCTGGCGTATTCGATCTCACATACCGGAACAGCCACCCGTACCGGGTCGAAGCCCAGTACCGGACGGGCATTGACGACCCGATAGGTGATACCGGTTCGGGTGTTGACGCTCAGACGCTCTCAGTCGTCCTCACACCGTCCGACACGGGCTCCGGGGCGGAGGGAACGTATCCCGCCATCTCTGTTACTTTGGATGGCGGTGGGCCGGTTCTGGAGTGGGTTACAGGGATCACGGATTCCCAGAGTGTGGGTGTTGCGGGTACCGATACCGGGTCCGGGTCTGAAACTGAGATCAGCGGGATTGCTGCCACCGATTCGGAAGCCCTCAACTACTGGTATGGGACTCAGCAGGGGTACCGGAATGATGTCGCCTACCGGTCAGCGAAGCAGTACCGGGGTGCCGGGTCCTGGATTACTATTGGCCAAACCCAGGCGGACACTGGTTCTGGCACGGACCTCACGGTCTCGTTTGACAGTGCATTGTCAGTTACTGAGACACTGGCCTACCTGGACGCCCACGGGGTTTTCCTTTCCCAGACCGACACTGGTGCTGGGGCGGAGGCCCTGGCGGCCGTCAGCCTTACGGTGGAGGAGGTCGCTGCATTCCTGGAGGCGGTGGGGGACAGGACTCTCAGCGTGGAGGAACTGATGGACCTGGCAGAGAACACGGGTGGGGCGATTGGTACCGTTGCCGGGCCCTTGAGTTTGCGAGTAGATTTGCACTATAGGACAAACAGGGCTGGAAGATTCCCGGGAAGAATGAGGTCTAGGCGGTAGTGGCTACCAATGTTTCTGTGTCTCTGGGCACGCTGATTGACGAGACTCTGTCAAGACTGTACCGGCATTCGGAGCGTCCTTTGCAGGTCACCATGTCTGGTGCGCCTAGCGGCGCTGCCGACACCACGCTGACGTTGACGACTGGGGACGCTTCCAAGATTTCGATAACAGACGTTATTGAGATCAACCAGGAGGCGATGCTGGTCACTGCGGTGGATACCGCTACTGACACTTTGACGGTGGCCCGGGGTTATGCGGGAACTACCGCTGTGGGCACCCATGCGGGTACCGACCCGGTCCTGGTTCAACCAGGGCATCTGCGGGCCGACATCTCCCGCTTTGTGCAGCGTTGTGTGTCTGGTCCCATGAACATCTACCTGCCGTACATAACGAACGCCACCATGTACCGAACCACAGGGAAGCAATACATTGAGATGCCTGCGGCCACCCAACGGGTGTTGAGTGTCCGGCACATGATCGGGATTACCGGCAGGATCATCGACGTTGGGGGGTGGCAGTTTGAGGAAGACCTCCCGGCGGGCCTGGTCACTTCTGGCAAGGCTGTGAGGGTCCCGTCCACGGTGGAGAACGACGATGCTCTGATTGTGGTTTCGGTGGAGCCCTACGCCTGGTCGGTGGTGCCTCCGGCGGAGAGTTCCACTTTGAGTGTGCCGTTGGCTACTGAGGATTTGCCGTCGTTGTGGGCTGCGGCCTATGCGATTACTGGGCATGAGATCACCCGCCTAGACTTGGATCAGATTGAGGAGTGGAACCAGGACGCTGCTGTGAGGCAGGGGTTCAACGTGCGGCTTATGCGTGAGTTGTGGGGCGAGTTCTACCGTCGGATTGACGAGGCCCGGCGGGTTCAGAATGTGCCTCGTAACAGAACATTCCGTAAGATGCCGAAAGTAATAGTCTGAGGTGAACCATGGCTAGGCAATACATCAACTTCTGCGAAGGAACATTGAACGCCGGTATAACCGACGCTGCTACTACTGTCTATGTGAACTTCGCCACCAACTCTGCGATCCCTGACGATACGTCCTGGGGGGCAGGGGACTACATGGTCATGGCTATCGACCCGGAAGCGGTCCAGCATCAGCCTGAACTGGTAAAGGTGACCGCTATCACCGGGTCTGGCCCGTATACCTTGACGATTGCCAGGGGTGGGACAGAAGCGGAGACCGGTTCCAACCTGGGCGGTGGCGCTGCTGCTGCCTGGGACAGTGGCCGCAAGGTCGTGTTCCCGGCGACGGCCCTGAGTTATGCGTAATGGCGCACACAGTTGGCGGCGGAAAGTTAGGCGGCGACGGGATCGCCGGGGGGACACTTCACGACACTCCAACTGTCGTTGTTGCGGCTATAACCACGGCGACATCGAACCCCCTCACAGTCTCATGGACATACACGCAGGCCCAGGGAGATTCCCAAGAGTATTACCGGGTTCGATACACCAACGACGCTGGTTCCGTTGAGTACGACAACACCGGGTGGGTAGCGGGCGCTGGCACCACCCACGCCACCGATCTGGCAGCCATCTATGGCGGGGCGCTGGATCTGCATGGCAACACTGATCTGACTGTTGAGGTCACGGTTCGTGGCCCGCAGGCTATTGGTACCGGGGACGCCGATTATTACACCAGCGCCCCTGACACGGAGGACATCAACACACTGAACCTGGGGGAACCGACCCTCACGCCGGGTGATGTCCTGTTTGGGGCGACCAACAAGGGGACTGCTTCCACTTATGTGATGAACTCGCTAGCGGCAATGACCCTGAACTGGACCTACGCCGATGGGGGTACGGGTGAGGCCCAGCAGGCGTACCGGGTCAGGCTGTTGGAGTTTGAGACCAGCGTTGAACTGTTCGACACCGACTGGGTGACCGGTACTGCATCGTCCTACGTCCTGAACTATGCGTTCCTGGACGACTTCAAGTATAAGATCCTGGTTCAGGCCAGGAACACCAACCGGGTACCGACAACGTAATGGCTGCCGATGAGATTGTCCTGGAAACGGACTTCACGGAACCGGCCAGCATTACTGCGCTGTCCACTGTCGGAACGGTGTATGACATAGCCATTGACGGCACCGGGTACATCCTGGCTGAGACCGCTGAGGGGGAGGGGTACGAGAAGACCACCATCCCTCTGATCCCTGACCGGTTGGCTACGGGGGACACCCCGTTCGACCAGGCAGTGGAGCGGTATTCGTTCGGGTCGGGGGACTCCTGGGTGGGGGGCCAGGGCCAGACGTTCCTGAACCGTCAGGACAGCGACTCTACGATGTTCCTGTCTAGCGAGGGCCTGGATCCGTTCTCTGAGCCGGGCTCCATCAAGTTGTTGCCGTCGACCCCGGAGATGTTCAATACCACCTTCGCTACACCCAGGCTGGTGGTGGTCGGGACAACCCTGTATGTGCAGACCGCCGCTGACCAACTCACCCATTTCACCGATGTGGGAACACCCGGTGCTGGGACAGCGATTGACCATGAACACGGTGGTGCTGCTGTAACGATCACGGATTTGACAACCGACGGTCAGTATTGGTATGCGGCCTGTGGTACTAAAGGGATCCTGAGGGGGACCACCTCTGCTATCACCACCCAGTGGGATGCTGCTGTGGCCCACACCATCTCTTACGCAGCGGGCCGGATCTGCGCCGGGGTGATCGCCAACAGTTCAACGACCCCCAACCGGTTCACCACCTACTCCATTGGCGGGGCCGGTGATACGGGAACAGAGGAACGCTCCGGTGGCCACCTGACATTGGGTAAGGGCTGGACTGTGGGGAGTTTCGCTGAGGCCAACGGGCATATCTACTTCTGCGCCCACAAGGGCAACAGGGGCATGGTCTACGCCTGGCCCCTGGGCCTGGACAGTAGTGGCAACACCCAGTACCCGTTCGTGGCCTGGGACATGCCACCTGGTCTGTCCCCCCGGGAAGTGTTCGCCGCTGGGGGCTCCATCTTCGTGCGGGCCTACCGGCAAAGTACCGGTAGCACCGGCACCGCATACATCTACAGGGGTGTGCCGGACCCGCAGACCGGGGCTCTGACCCCGTTCTTTATCACTGAACTGGCGGACAAGGCCACCACCGATGACCATGTTGTGGGTGAGTTCACTGCCAGAGACAACCAAGTGTTCTGGGGGTGGAAGAAGATGACTTCCGGGGACAAGACAGGCCTGGGGTGTTATGACCTGGAGACCGGCGGGTATGTGAAGTTCTTTGAGTCGGACGACGCTACTGCTGGCGATGTCTACGGGGCGGACGTATGGCAGGGCCGTGTGGTTTATTCGGTGGGTGGGACGGGCGTCAAGAAGGAGTCGACCACTGCGTTCCTGAAAGACGGGACCCTGATTGGGTCTCGTATCGACGGTGGGAGCGCCCTGGCTAAGGGCTGGGACGAGATTATTGTTCTGACTACCCCGATGGGGGCAGCAGTCGGTCCCGACATTTGTGCCGTTACACCGTATGTGTCGACCAACGAAGGGACGGACTATACGACCCTGTCCACGTTGGACACGGAGACAGGAACCTCTCAGAGTACGAGGCTGTCGTCGTCGTCCCGGTCTCTCCAATACAAGATTGTGTTTGAGGGGAGCGGTGCGTCCACCACGACCTTGAACTTTGTGCAGGTCAAGTACCATGCCATCGGTCTGCGTGACACAGTGGTGTCAATCGTTGTAGATTGCGGGGACAGCGTGCGGGGGCTGAATGGTCACCCCCTACCTGAGAACGCTCCGGGGGCTGGAACCCTGCGGGCCAGGACCCTGGCAGCATTGACACAGAGGCGAGTGAACTATCAAGACATTGACTGGCCGATTACCAAGGCTGCTGAGGTTTATGAAGTGTTGCAGGTCCAGACAAGAGCCCTGGGGGTCTACGATAGATCGCAGGCGCTCAAGCGACATCGCCTATTGGCGACGGTTGTTCTAAGAAAAGCGGACTAATGAAGGGGTAAGAATATGTTTACTAAGGATCTTGTAGAGAGACTGGCAGCCACATTTCTGCAGGCTGCCCTGGGGGCCATGACCTCCAACTCAATGTTCGACCTAGGGGTCGACCAGTGGAAACTGATGGCGGGAGCCGGGTTCGCTGCGGCGTTGGCCGTCCTGAAGGGCGTTATAGCCCAACGGATAGGCACTAAGGGAACCTCGTCCTTGACCGACTGATGTCAAACGAGGTGGTTTGCCCTAACTGCGAGTTCAAGCCGGACCCTGGGGTTCGCTCTACGATCTGGTGCCCGGAGTGTGGCAAGTCATTTGACCCGGCGAGAACCAGAGAGGCCTTGGCTTCTATCTCTGTAAATAGTTTCATAGGCGCTGCGAGCCTCAGCCCAAAGATGGAGAAGTTCCAAGAGACTGGTGATCCAGCGGTGTTCGCCAAACCTGGTGCGCTGGACTACGACCCGTCGTTGGTGGGCTAGTGCCCTAGCCCTCAAACGGTTCCAGGTTGTCGTAGTAGGCACCGTCTAAGGCCTGATGCCGGTAATGGGGTATGAACATCTCCCCATCTGGGGTCTCATGCCAGACATCTATCCGCTGGGGGCCGCAGAGGCATTCCCCTGTCGGGTGGACCTCATGGGTGAACCCTATTTCGGTGGGGGCGTAGTGGAACGAGGTCGGGTGCCCTTCGGTGCCTGTTTGGGTCGTCCAAACAGCCCAGGTGTCGAAACCTGCTACTAACCCCATGGTGTCTCCGTCAGCCGTTCGATGGGTGTTCGGCGAGGAAGGTCTCGTAAGCCTCCGGGCTATTCAAGACAATCATAATCCCTCCTGAGGTGTCCGGCCCCCTGCCGATGGTCATGCTAATGGTGCCGACAAGGGTGCCGACCGCTACTAAGAGCCCTGTGACCGCTACGAGAAGTTTGGTGACCCTACCCATGGGGTCAATCTACATCTAGATGGGTGATCGCTTCCACGGGAACCAACACCTTCTCCGCTGCGGAGGTACCCGCACACCGGACACACAGGCCCAACCACCCGCCAGACCGACTGATTGCATAGGCAACCCGATCACCACAAGAACACGAACCCAGGCGACGGTTCCTGTCACCCATGGCTTCCCGTTTGGCCTCCCACTTCGCCCTCAGAACGGCGGCGTCTTTCTCTCGCTCCGCAAGGAGCGCCTCTCTGGTCATCGTCCCTTCACCTATTGGTGTGAGCACCATGGTTTCCTCTCAGTTCCAATCTTTCATCTTAGAGATCCAGAACTGGCGCTCGTCTATCTCCGCTTCTCTGCGTCGGAGCCGGATCTGGCGGTAGATCAGACTACAGAAGATCCAGGTGTTACAGAGCATAAGAAAGGTGTTGAGGCTCATACTTCTGGGACCTCCAATCTTGTTTGACACTCTGATGTCAACCAGAGTTGTTTGACGAGGGCGTGTATGGCAAGGGCAGGAATGTCGGCTTCGTCAGCGATCCTGGTGAAGTTGTCTAGGTCGATGATCCACTTGCCCTTGCCATTCCGGTCCCTACGGACCCGTTCTACGGCTATCAGTTCCCAGATGGGGACGATGAACAGGCGGGGCTGCCGCTGGTCCTCAGGTAGGTGATGGTCGTGGACGTTGTCCCGGAGCAGGAAGAACACATGGGGGTACTTGGTGCAGGCCCGTCGAACAGTCAGTTCGTCTATTACGAACAGGTTACGTTCAGGGATCCCGTCGATCAGGTGCCAGCGTTGGGTGTAGTTCTGGTTCTTCTCCTTGATTTCGACGTAGTAGCCCGGTACCCAGATGTCCAGGTCATCGGTGGCGTCGAACCGGGTAACAACCGGTACCCCCAGGGACTCTGCCACATACTCCTCGTAATGCCGGGCGTTGGAGAAGTCGTGGACCTTCTGTTCCCGGGTGCGCTTGTAGGGCTCACTCATCGGCCAGTTCCTCTGGCACAACGAGCATGTTCCAGGCCTCCAGTAGTTCGTACAGGAACTCTGCGTCCACGATTGCCACGGTGCCCGGTGACATCGCCAGTCGTCTGTCTCCGTCCGCAGCCACGATGGCCCACTGGTAGTCGACATCCATGTCGACGGCGACCAGACGTATCTTCCGCACCCAGTCCCGTATGTCCCACTGCTTGCGGTGCTTGGCCTCCACGGGGAACGGCACCCCCACGAAGTCGTTGGATTTGTTGCCCGGCTTGGCCCTGTCGGCGTCGGGCCATATCTCTTGCAGGGCGACAAGGACTTCATTCTCAAAGGCGGTACCTTTGGATCGGGCAGGGTTTGACATTGCACTTCAGTCTACTGCTGGGGGTACCCAGCCTTCGGCCAATGCCTCTGCGAGCCGCCCGCCGGGTAGGAAAATACCTTGGACATCGAAGTCCTCTAGGGCCGTTCGGATCTTGGCAGCAGCGTTGCGACCGGCCAGGTCATCATCCAACAGGAGGAACGTGGTCTGGTAGGGCCACACGTTGAACCAGCGGGCTTGGATGGCTCCTGCTCCTGCTGGTACACCGTAGACAGCGTGGTGTTCGTCGTTCTTGAGGGCCTTGGACAGGCACCAGGTGTCTGACTCCCCCTCACAGATCCAGGCGTGGGTGGCTTCTGGCCGGTGCAGGACGCTGTATAAAGCCGTGGTAAAGCGGCTCCCTTTGACGCTCATCTTGTTGTCTGCTCCCATGGTGGCCCTGGTCTTTACGCCCACAATCTTGCCCTCATGCCAGAACGGGATCCACAGGGAATACTGGGTGACCTTGATACCGAACGACTCAACATCGTCCAGGGTCAAGTAGGGCCACTTCCTCGCCACCATGTCCCGGGCGTTCTGCCGGGGTGTGGCACAGCCTGCCGGTTCGTCGTTGAACCTGTCGGTCAGGTCGGGCAGCGCCTTGGGGGCCATCTCATCTCGTTTGCCATCCATCCCCTCTGCTTGACAGATGAATGTCAAAGCACGCCAGAAGTTGCAGTTCAGAACCAACTTCACGAACTCAATCTGATCCCCGCCATGGCCGGTGGAGAAATCGTAAAAGTCGTACTCGTAGATGTGGAGGCTGGGCACGTTCTCGTCGGGGTTGTTGATCGACCGGATCTTGTGGCTACTATCCGGCGGGTCAAGGGACAGAAGGTCCAGGACGGTCTCCATGCGGACCTCTCTGGCGACCTCCTTCATTTCGTCCAGTTCAGTCTCCACCGAACTCCCTCTTTCGTTCCTGTGTCATAAAGTGGTTTGCTTCCACCGCCGCCTTGTGTTCAAGGCAGGTGTACAGGCGTACCACATGGATGCAGCAGTCGAAGTCGCATTCGTCCTCCTCCTCAGAGGTTGGAATCCCGTCGTGGGTGTCGCACACGGGCGGACCAATCCACCCGTTCTTCATTCCCAACCGGAGCCAGGACAGGAACACCCTTCTCGCCCTAAGTCCCATGACGCCCATCAGAACTCCAGTTGTCCGCTAGGTAAATCGGAGGGCATGGGAACGATTGACCCGGTCTGTGTGTCGAAGTGGTGCCGGACACCGTCCGGGTAGATCCCGCCTGAGGAGCGGGTCTTGAGAAACTGGAGGCGAAAGTCGTCCTCCATCGCCGCCATCATGTCCGGGCCCAGGCTGGGGTTCAGGCAGGGCCGGAAGGCCCCTGCCACATAGTCGGCGGACATCTCCCCACCGAATCGGGCGTCGGTCATGGTGAGGGGCTGGTGGCCCTGGTTGTTGTCCCCCCGTTTGACCTGGTGTAGGAGTACCAGAGCGATGTCCTCCTTGCGTGCGAAGTCCTTGAGGGACCACCCCAGTTTGTCCACGCTCTCCATCTGGCTCATGCCGGGGGCCCGAACGAGTTCCATGTAGTCAACAACAGCGAGCCTGGCTGGTTGACCGAAGGTGGCGGCGTACTCCTCTAAGGCCTCCCCCATGGCTCGTACCGACAGGCCGGGCTCGTCCTCTATGGCCAGCATCGGGTACCGCTTCTCCGCCATGACCACCCCGGCGGCCTCCCCCGTTGCCGATAATGACCGTTCAATGTCAATCGTCGGGGTGTTGCTGGCTATCCCAGCCAGGCGTTGGAGTATGTACCGGGCGTGCATCTCCAAGGAGAAGAAGATCATCGGTGTGGTTTCGTCCTGGTTGGCAATCATGTTGAGAGCCCACCAGGTCTTGCCGACACTGGTGCGGGCCAGGAACAGGAACACTTCTCCGGGGGCTATGCCTCCGTTTGTTCTGGAGTCAAAGAGGGGATAGCCGGTGGGGACCCGGGTCAGACCAGATGTCGCCCACCGGCTCAACTCCTCGCCAACCTCCTCTAGTCGGCGTACAGACACAGCGGCTAGGAAGAAGAAACGCTGTAACCGGCGGGGATGTCCAGGCCCAGGTTCGAGAACACCCAGTCGGGGGCCCGGGTCATGAACTTGTCCGATTTGATCCAGAGGCCGATGTTCCAGGTCTTACCGTTGTTGTCTGGTGGGCCCTGGATGGTCTTGTGGCGGAAGTCGGGGCCAGCCGCAGACTTCTTGTCGCCAATGTTGTTGTGCCAGTTGTCCGGGTTGTTGACCAGAGCGTCTGCCCACTTGGCTTCCTCGTTGGAGGCGGCGTTGATGGGCCCGGCCTGGACCTGTGGCCCCGGCACAGGTGCCGGTGCTGGTACTGGTGCTGGTACCGGTGTTGCTCCCGGGAACACCTGGGTCACGACTACCTCAGCCGCAGCAGTGGTAGCCGCAGCGATCCTCTCCGTGAGATCGTTGTGGACTGTCTCCACCGTGGCCAGGTAGACGTTCGGGTCGGGGTTCCCGCAGCAGATGGAACCTGCCACCTTCGCCGCAACCTGGGCCACGATTTCGGCCTTTTCTTGGGGACTGTAAGCCATGTGCTGCTCCTCCTTAGGAGTCGGTTGGTTCCAGAGCCACACCGTAAGGGCACTTCAACCAGTGGTCGCAGAACCTTTCAGTGCAGAGGAACGATGTGGTATTCGGCAGGAAGGTGTTCCCTTCAAGCAACCCAGCAGTCAACTGGGCCTTTGACATCACAGCGTCAACCTGGGCCACGGTGCGTGGCGCATCTATCCGCTGGAAGTCTCCCTTCCATGAGGCAATGTCGTAAGTAAACGTGACATTGTCGTCCTGGAGGACTTCTTGCAGGGCTCCGATGTAGAACCCTGGTTGAGGTGTATTGCGGTGGCTTTCCTTGTTCTTCTGCCACTTCTTCTTGGCGCTCTTATGATCGACAATCCGGTACCAGCCGTCCGGGCCCTGGAGAACCAGGTCGACGGTCCCCTTCCTGGCCCACATGCCTTCCGTATGGGCGGCGTCCGTGAACAAGGGCAGCATCATGGACTTCTCCACCATCTTGACCTCGTACTCGTCTGGCCAGACCCGGCCCTGGTCGAAGTAGGCCACGATCAGAGCGGACAGCATGTTCTCAGCCTCGCTGAGGTCCAGGTCCATGCGCTTCTCACGGGCGGTTTCCTGTTGGAACGTCCAGGAGAAGATTTCCTCGTCGGCGAGGGCGATCTCCCTGCGGAGAGCAGACAGGGCTTCGGAGACACAGTCGCCCTTGTCGGCCAGGTCGCCGTTCATCCGACAGATGTAGTAGAGGGCCAGGCCTGCGTGGTAGCCGGTGCCCATGGCCCGGTTGATGTCCGACGTATAGACCCGGTCGGGGTCCTTGGAGTAGGACAGCCTTAGGTGGCAAATCTCAGCGGTGTTGATGTCGGACTGGTGGATCTCCCGTGGGCGGAACTGGTTCAGTTCGTGGGGGTCTATCAGGCCGGTGGTCTTGGGGGTCATGTGCGTACTCTCTGTCCATCGCTGCGGGCCTTGGCTACGGCCCAGTAGACCTGGTGTGGTTCCAGGTTGAGGTCAGTGGCGATGCGTTTGGCATTGTCGCCCAGGTCGTACCGCCGGATGATCTCTCGTTTCTGTCCCCGGTCGGTGGAAGGCCGATTCTTGCGGTTGGGTGTGACACCGTGGATGCCGAAGACGTAGTAGACCCAGCCCCGGGTCTTGCCCAGGACCTGGCTGATCTCCTGGGGGGTGAATCCGTTGATGTGGAGGAGGACGGATGTGGCTTCCTCTGGGCTCCAGCGGGCTTCTTGCCGTACCTGACGTACTGTCTCAGGCGTCACTGACAGAACCCGGGCGATGTCCTGGGAGGACAATCCGAAGGCCCACAGGTGCCGGACAGCGTCAGAGATTTCCTGCCCGTAGTACCCGGCCAGGCGGGCGTTCTCACAGGTACGTTGGACCTTGGGAGCGTTGATCCCGAACCGGTCCAACTGGATGCTCACAGGGGTGACAGAGTGATCCCCCTGGTCAACGCAGTAATCTCGCAGCAACACAGCGACCCAATCAGGGTCGGGGGCGTTGATGGACTGGGCGAGGGTGGTCTCTGTCTCCAAGGCTTCCTCCTGGTCCTGGCAGGCTCGCTTTAGGCGAGCCCTACCTGGTGGCTGGTCAGTGACAGATCAGTATAACGGGCGTTTTGGGGAAAGTGGTGGACTCTAGAACAGGGCTCCCTGAGGATCGTCCTTCCCTACACCGGGAGCCAGGAGAGCGTCCCAGGTCAGGGCACCTATAACCCCATCGGGTGTTAGCCCTGTCATCCTCTGAAATCTTTTCGCCGCACTGCCTGTACGCCACCCAAACACACCGTCTGGGGGCCCGGCGTCGAACCCCTTGGCTCCTAACTGACGCTGGGCCACCTCTACCGCCGGGCCCCGGGACCGTCGCCGGAGAGGCTTCCTGGCGACCTCTTCCCGGAGGCTCCAGACGAAAGCGAGGATGCCCCTGAAGTCGATTTTGGGTGTCGGCGGGTCGGTGAACGCCGGGGCCGGGAACCAGTCGCTAGCGTCCCTGGGCTGATGGTGCCACCACTCACCCCTCACGGTTGGCCTCAGCCCCATGGTCTGTGCTATCTCGCTGGCCCGCACAGTTGACAACTTCTTCCTGTTAGTTATGTGGAAGTCGACGGCGTAGCCGTAGCCGTCCCCGGGTTGCTGTTGGTGGAACGAGCCGACGAAGAAGCCGTCGGGGCGTTTCCAATCGGGATTAGCAGCGAGGTTGAATCCCTTTTTCCCGGCCTTGTAGCCATCGTAGAGTCGCTTTTGTTCTGCGTAGGACCGAACGCCACTGCTAACAACCATCCGCCCCTGGATCTCCGGGTGCCGGAACAATGCCACTAGCCGGTACTTGAGGGTGGGGTGCAGGAGGTCCACCTGGACCCACTTGCCCTTGATCGGGATGCCTTCCTTCTCCATGACCGGCCTACGCAAGAGGATACCGGACCTGACCCTGGGGCCAGACCGGTAAGCCCTTTTGACAGATTGGTGTCAAGTGGGGGGACGTAGAAAGGACCCCGCCCCGGCCTACCAGAGAGGAGGAACTCCTGGTAAGCGGGGACGGGGTCAGGGCAGGGGCCGTAGAGCGGCCTCTACCCATGGGACCGACGTACCACCCGGGGGGGAGAAGGTGGAGCGGGTCCCTGGTCTCAGGTCCTGATTGTTTCAAGGACCTTGTCGTGTTGTGTGCCATCACCAGAACAAACTACCACGGTGCTGGGCAGGCCACGACGATCAAGGGCAGTGTGAAGATCGGAGGCGAGGTCGGATACGACTTGCCTGACGGCCTCAGTCTCCTGGGCCTGTTGACAGCGAACTGTCAAGATTAGGTCTTCATGTTGCTTGATTCGCATTGGATTCCTCCATCTTCATTAGGGAGTGGAGTAGCGGGGAGTCGAACCCCGGTCCCAGGGAGTCCGCATGCGGTTGTTTCCCTGGTCGAACCCTTTCCTACCCCGTGGCGGGGAGAGAGCAGCGAGCGAATAAACTCTGCTCCCTCCCCATGAACTAGCCGACTGGCACGCCGCCCTGGCCCGCTTGGTCTGTCCACGATTCAACGAACGCCCGCCCGAACTGGGTCGCAGCGTCATGCTCAATCATGGTGAAGACCTCACGGACGTAGGCAGCGGCCAGGCCTGGCATGCCGACAAACGCATTGTCGACCAGGTCCTTGGCAGCGTGAAACACCACCGGGTCGAACCTGACCTCAGACCTGATACGACGTTCTGCCGTAACCAGGCTCTCTAGCGTGGGTGTGGTCATGTTGACAGCCTCCTGTCAGTTGTGGTCACTGACCAGTGTAGCGTTGTCGCCTGACCCATCCTGGGTCACTCAGGGGCTCTGAGGGCCAGGCAAACGGGTCGTCAAACTTGACGGCCCGACGAGCCTGTTCCTGGTTGATCTGGTCCCTCCAACACCACAGGTACCCGATTGTGATACAGGTGGTGATGAGGAGCAGCAGGCTGAGGACGTAGACGACCCAAGTCATCAGATCATCCCCAGGACGAGCAGAGGGCTCTCCTCACCGTCCGGGGACGTACCGTCATATTCGACACGGTGCCCGTTCGGAGAGATGAGAACTGCATCGTTTTCGACGATCCAGCCCTCAAACCCTTCGCTGTTGAAAAGTTCCTGGAATGCTTGTTCCATGGGATTTCCTCCTCGTTGGTTGGTATTGCGATTGACACGGTCGTGTCAGTCGTCCCTGCCTGGGGGTCGAACCCAGGTCCCTGCCAGTCAGGGGTATTACTCAGCCCTCAGCACGACGCTCGTTGAACTCATGCTCAAGTTCTTCGGCCATCTGCTCAGGGGACCCGTAGGCCCAGCCGCCGTGACCGCCCTCACACTCCCAGCCCTTGGTCCCTGACGGGGCCACCTTTACGGTGATCGGGGCACCACACCTTTCTGGATGGTGGGTGTCCCAGGGCCCGTCTGGTTCGGGGTGGGGGACGAGAACGATCATGCTGCAGCCGTTGCGGGCCGATTCTTCAGCCCGGTCTGCTGCCATGTTGTCGGCTTCGACCTCTGCCCGGTGCTTCTTGCAGCACAGTGGCCAGCGGTCGATGTCGCAGTTACTCATGTGGTTCCTCCTCGCTAGATTGACACGGTCGTGTCAGTCGTCCCTGTCCAGGGCTCGCACCTGGATGCCTGCTAGTCAGGGGTTCTCCCGTCAGGCCGAATACACCATCGGTGTGCCCTGCTGGGTCGGGAGACCAGTATTGGGGTTCAGGTGCTTCTCCTGCCACCAGAAAGGCATGTCCCGGGGGGCCAGGCCCTCCGGGTAGTCCTCAGTGGTGAGCCCCATGTAGCGGTCCACGATGCCGTCGATAACAGCCTCCTTCCAGACCTTCACGGAATGGTTGTAGGCAGCAGGGGTCACCTCGCCCCGAACGAATGTTTCGTAGTCCGGTGCGGGGGTCCGGTCCATGATCTTCATAACCGTCCAAGTCAAAGCGAACTTGGTTCCATGGTTCGGCAACCCCAGGCGCTCCATGACGTAGGTGTAGGTCTCAGACTGAACTGGGACCTTGGTCTTCGCCGCCCCTGAGAGGGGCCCTGGGAAGTCGTTGGGGTGCAGAAGGGACAGCAACCCCTTGACCAGGGTCCTCAGGACACCCCGATCAACTGTGATCGTGATGTCGGGTCCGGCCGTGGATGTTTCTGGTATTACGCTCATTTTGCATTCCTCCTCGTTGGTGTTGCTAACTGACACGGTCGTGTCAATCGTCCCCGCCAGGGCCTTGCACCCTGGTGGCTGCTAGTCGGGGGTGGGCGGGTCAGCCCTTGCGCTGAATCTTCGTGATCCTGGACCGGATGTCTCCAGCCCATGGCATGGATGACACCAGGAGCGGTGGCCCGTCTTCCAGGACGCAGAACGTCCGCACTGAGGCACCCTTGATGTGGGTGTGAGTCGGGTGGGGGCCGGAGCAGTTGACTGCGGTCCGACCGTCCGGGTCGACCTCTGCTGATTGGAACACCCACCAGCCTCGCTTGCCTCTGATCCTGAACCTGGTCCCAGGCTCCAGGGGGTACCGGAAGCCCGGGACCTTGACCTGGTCCGGGTACTGGTAACCCTGCGCCAGGCGGGCTGCCTTGCGGGCTACCTGCTGGCGGCGGATCTCGTTGGTTGCTTTACTCATGTGGTTCCTCCTCGCTTGATTGACACGGTTGTGTCAGTCGTCCCCAGCCAGGTCTCGCTCCTGGTGCCAGCCCTGGGCTGGTCTGAGGGGTGGTTCAGTCCACCGTGCCGCCTGTTGGAGGCAGTGTCGGTGATCCCAACCAGTCGGGTGTGGATTCGGCTAGCGAAACCGCCAGCGTCCTGGCCTGCTGTGGGCTCAGGTACAGCGTCACACCCACATCGCCGCCGATGTCGACGGCAACGAACGGACTGCTGTTGTCGAAGTATCTGGTCGTGATCTCAGCCGGGTCGCTGTGCAGCATGTCGGCATGAATGTCGACTGTTGCAAAGCCATCAGAGCGGTCGTCGGGCGCAAAGTCGTTGACATGGGCAACCCAGGTGTCAGCCCGGACCCGTGTGTTCTTGAACCCGTTGCTGTTGCGACGCTTGTACTCCACCGTTGTGTTACTCATTGTTGGTTCCTCCTCGTTGGTATTGCTGTTGACAGGGTTCTGTCAATCGTCCCTGCTCCGGGCTTGCACCGGAGAGCCTGCTAGTCAGGGTGGTTGGGTCAACCAATCGTGTCCACGATGGTGACCTCGCCGTTGCCAAAGATGGCGGTGGGGTAGTCCCGCTCCACATGGCCGTTGGCCGAAGCGGAGCAGTAGGTGATCTCCCACCAGATTTCTGTATAGGGCCCAAAGGCGTTGCCAGTGAGGCCTTCACCGATC
>Ga0066852_10000018_pt1 | contig 45142 bp, 42 predicted proteins | sample ETNtaG_27_FD_67283 | JGI IMG/M metagenome (GOLD analysis project Ga0066852, IMG submission 67283) | Marine microbial and viral communities from oxygen minimum zone, Eastern Pacific Ocean - ETNP201406SV63 | ecosystem: Environmental > Aquatic > Marine > Oceanic | place: Pacific Ocean: Eastern...
TTACGATTTAGGTGTATTACTTTACTATAACACCCCTTATTCCTTAAACAAAATATATTCTTAATCTATAATATTTTTCTAATCCTACTAATCTAAAGTGTTTTATAGACTATTTTATATATTCTCTTTCCTAATACTCGGCAGTATTTTAGTTGCTGATGAAGATACCACTAAATTACTAATTTACGGAGATAGCATTAGTGCTGGCTATGGTATGGATAAAGATAAGCAGTGGTCTAAAGAACTACAAAGAATTCTCATTGAAGAAAAGATTAGTCTAACGATTATTAATAAAAGCTTATCGGGTGAGACCACCGGAGGAGGGCTTTCTAGATTAGAGAAGATTATAGATAATTTTAAGCCTTCTTACATTCTTATAGAACTTGGTGGGAATGATGCGCTCAGGGGCTATCCTCCAGTTAAAATCAGAAATAATATTGAACATATGATCAATCTTGCAATCGCAAGAGGGGTGAGAGTTTTTCTTATGCAGGTAAGAATACCTCCTAACTACGGTAGGCGCTATCAAGCTTCTTTTGAGTCTCTTTATAGAGAGGTCTCGGAGGATAATAATATCCCTTTAGTTCCTTTTATGCTTAATGATATAGCACTTAATAAGGAGCTTATGCTAGATGATGGAATTCACCCCAATGAAGCAGCACAGCCTCTGATTGCTAAATTTATCTTCACAAACCTTCTGCCTTTAATGAGAGAAGTAGATTAAAATGACTACATGTTAAATAAACTAGAAATAGCGAAAGACTGGCTACCAAGATACACGGGCATGCCTTTGGAAAAATTTGGAGAGAACGTCTTATTAACGAATTTCTCAAACTACGTCGAAAGCTTCGCTAATCGTTTTGGTGCAGATATTTATGGTGAAAAAAAGCCTATGCAGGCTGCAACAAATTCTGATGGTTTATCCATTATAAATTTCGGGATAGGATCTCCGAATGCGGCTACTATTATGGATTTATTATCGGCTTATCATCCGAAAGGTGTTCTGTTTCTAGGGAAATGCGGGGGCCTGAAGGATTCTAGCGAAATAGGACACTTTATTTTACCTATCGCTGCGATCAGAGGAGAGGGCACAAGTGACAGCTATTTTCCTTCAGAGGTACCAGCACTTCCTTCATTTAAGCTTCATAAGTTTGTCTCAGAAAAAATAATCGAAAAAGGTTATGAATATAGAACAGGTGTAGTACATACAACCAATAGAAGAGTGTGGGAACACGATAAACCATTCCTTGATCATTTAAAAGAAACCACATGCATAGGCATTGATATGGAGACAGCAACTATTTTCGTAGTTGGACATTACAATGAAATTTCGAGAGGCGCTTTGCTTTTAGTTTCAGATGTTCCTGTCACTCCTGATGGAGTCAAAACAGAAGAATCAGATCAAGAAGTGACACAAGAATGGTCTGAACAACACTTAGAGATAGGAATAAACTCCATGACTGAGATTAGTAATCGCGGTGAACAAATACAACACTTTAGGTATTAATATAAATGGCTGGCTTGCTCAAAATATTAAATAACCCTTTAACTTTGATAATTATCATGGCTGGAACTTGGTATCCCACACGCGATTTTTTAGCTCTTACAGCTGCGATTATGTCTTTTGTTACTTTGCAAGTTCTATTAGAGAAGATGGTTAACGGGGAGATACCAGATTTTTTATTTGGGTCTTGGTGCTTACTCATTCCTTTAGGCTCTATGACTTTATTTTTTAGAGATCCTTTATTCTTGCAATGGAAATTCTCCGTTGTTTATTGGCTGTTTGGTTTAATCCTTATAGTTTCTAGATTCCTGGGCAAAAAAGACATTTTAAAAAGCATGCTTTCTTTAGCGGGCCCACAATTAAAAAATGTTGAAGATATAGTTTGGAAAAGGGCCAATTATTGCATGGCTTTTGGTTTGATCTTTTTAGGATTTTTAAATCTATACGTTATTCGGATGGAGGACATGGATTTATGGATAAATTTTAAATTCTACGGAGCAACGATATACAGCTTTTTATTGTTTGCTATAGTGGGATATTACATCTTTTCTAACGCACCTGAAGAGAATAGTTCTACTTCTAGATCAGACGAAATGGAAGCATAGAATATTGGGACTATAAACCTTTATTTTATATACTTTGCTAGTCTTAGACTTGGATAAATTTTAAGCTATTTGGAGTAACTATTCTTAATTTGGGGACCACTTCTTTGGTCATGAATTATTTGTTTTCAAAAGCTCCAAAGTCAATATAAATAGACTATTTTTTTAGTTCAAAAAGTTGCCTAAAATGGTTAAATTAGGCATTATGAATGTAGAAAAGGACTTCTATGTGTATAAAACTAAGCCCAAAAGGGATTTGCGGGCTGTATTTGGGGCAAAATATGACTAAAGAATTTATATTAAAACTGTTTATTGGTTTCTCTTTGTTATTTTCTGGTCTTTTATTCTCGGCCGATGAAGATGAAGATGATAGAGATAGAGGGGGAATTGAAGAAATAACAGTGACCGCTGAAAAAAGAACTTCTACGGTTTCGGATACCTCCATGTCTATCACAGCTTTTGATTCTTCTCTTTTAGAAGATTTAGGTATGCAAGGACCAGATGATCTGATGGATCAGCTGCCTGCAACCACGAGAGATGCTTATGATGTAAGGATTAGAGGTGTAGGAAGAAACTTTAGATCGCTTGGTGGAGATCCAGGTGTAGCTACTTACTATAACGGTGTTTATTCACCTGATTTTGGTATAGCAGCTTCAGAAAACTACCTTTACGACGTTGAGCGTATTGAGGTACTTCGTGGACCGCAAGGCACTCTATACGGAAGAAATTCAATTGGTGGAGCGATTAACTACATTACAAAGAAACCTGCGTTTGAATCGGAGGGAGAAATTAGGACAGTCTTAGGTGACTATGGAACTCAGCAGTATTTCTTTATGAGTTCTGCCCCCATAACAGATAATTTTGCTTATAGACTAACTGCTGCGTCGGTTGATAGAGACGGGATTCAAAAAAGTGTTGGTTCAGGACGAGATACTAATTCTTTAAATGATGAAAACATTACGATGACCTTACTTTGGAATATCAATGACAGTATGTCAGCCCAGGTAAGAGTAAATGACAGATTATCAGATAGAATTATCCCTTCAGGTCTTCTTCTGTCAGAAGGTTATGGCCCCAATAGAGGAAAAAGAAATACTACTGACTTTGTCTATGGTATGAGGAAAGCAACTGAAACTACTCCTGGTGCAGTGAAATTTACAAACCCAATTAATGGATTAGTGGGCTACGGAGCTCCAAGAAGACCAGGTGTTGATGTAACTGGCTTTCCGTATCGTGCTAACCCAGCATACGGCCAAACCGGACCTGGCGTAATAGGAACTTATAACGTTAATGTTAACGACGATACAAATTGTGATGATTGGCCTTATGGACCTCCAGGATGTGCAGCTAACCACACAATGTTTGAACAAAATGGTATACAAGGAAAATTCGTTTGGGATATTAACGATAGAACTCAAATGACTTACTACTATGGATATGTAGATTTTGACTATACGTTTAACCAAGACCTCGACCAAACAAGCAGTGAGTTCTCTCAATACCGACAAACTGTACTTGAAGATGTACATATGATGACTCATGAGATAAATATAAACTGGATGATTGGTGATGATATAGAAGTAACTTCTGGTGTATTCTTTATGGACGAGAACAGACAGCAAGACTACTCTCTTGCAAATAGTGTGCCAAATATTACTCAAGCAGCAAATTACGGGTTACTTGATACTACTTTTGGGACAGTTAAGGCTTTGACAGGAATTCAACTAGACTTACCTGGTGCACCTTTTGATTATTACACAACATATCAAAGTTTAATGTCTATATTGGGATGGCCTTCTGATGCAGCCACACCACATGTCAGACTAGGCGATGCACCTTCAGGTTCTACAGTATCCGGAAGATGGCAAGGTGACGCAAGAGGCGATGTTTATAGGCACCAAAACGAAGTTCAAACTGATGCGGTTGCTTACTTCACTCAAGGTACTTGGACCATCAATGAAACTTGGGCCCTTACTTTAGGAGCGAGATACGCTGAAGATGAAAAAGAAGCTTTAGAGGTTAGAGGAGGTTACACAGAGCTATATGCTAGTGCTTTAGCTGGATACTTGCCTGTAATCAATTTACTAGCTGGAGCGCCTTATCTTCCAATTGGAGCTGATGTTACTCCTTCAGCCCATACTAACGTAGCAATGGGTAATGCTTCATTTAAATTTGATCCTGCTTTAGTTGCTCAATACACGGCACTTGCTGGCGCAGGTTTACTTCCTGCTTCATATGTTTATCCTTTATCTCTTGATACGAGCAATGTCATTACACCGACTTGTGAATTGACGGCCACAACTTGTGCGACCCCATTAAGGTTGGGCCAAGGTATTCCTTATAGCTACACTAGTACAATACCTGGAGAAGACACTTGGAGTGATACTAACGTGAGAGCAAACGTTGATTATTCTCCTAACGATTATCAACTTTGGTATCTTTCTTACACTACTGGTTACAGAGCGGGTGGATATTCTCTTGGTGTTTCTGGTGCTAGAGATGATGCTAGAGACGAGAATAATATTCCTAACGGAACTGGTCAGATCTTAGTTTCTTATGATAAAGAAGAAGTTAAGGCGATTGAATTAGGCTATAAAGGATTACATGTAGACGATACGTTACAAATCTTTGCTTCGATTTATCATTACGATTATGACGGTTACCAAGACCAAGTACAGCTCTTCGATCCGATTAGAGGAGCAGGTACTGAGTTTGTAGATAATGCTGATGGTATAACTAACCAAGGTTTTGAAATAGAAATGAACTACGCTGCCACTGACAGGTTAACAATAGCTGGTAATTACAGTTATACAGAAACTGAATATGGTGAAGATTATGTTGTTTTAACCATTGACGATCCGACAAACCCCGTTCCTGTATTTGGACTATGTACGCAGGGATACGTGGGTTGTGCTACTGACGATCCTTCATTCGTTGATGATTACACCGTGAATCTAAAAGGAGGTCCTTTAAAGGGTATTCCTCAAGATAAGTTCACCATAAGAGCAACTTATGAAATGGACACAAGGTTCGGTCCTATCTGGTGGCTTGTAAATCATTCCTATACGGGTGATTTCTCAGCTTCAGGTGTTCAAAGAGATTTAGACCGCATACAATCCAGGGAAGTATCTAATTTAAGTGCTTCTTGGTGGAGTGAAGACGGTAATCTTTCTGTAAGAGCTTATATTAATAATATGTTTGATAACAAAATGTATTATTCGATGGGCACATCAAGCGATGAGCAAAACTATAGAAAAACTGTTGCTCCGCTTTCTCCAAGAATTTGGGGTGTGGATCTTAGATATAAGTTTTAATTAATTAACATCAAAAAAACAGGCCTTAATGGCCTGTTTTTTTATGGATAGCTTTTTACTTATAGTCCAGTAGAATGCGCTTCTTAATTTTATGAATCATAAAAGAACAAAAATAATTTGTACTATAGGTCCTGCTACTGAAAGCTTTTCTACTTTAAAGAAACTACACAAAGCTGGAATGAATGTAGCTCGGCTGAACATGTCCCATTCTGATCATAGGACTGCCAAGAAGGTCATTTCTCGTATCAAAAAGCTTAACAGCCAAATACAAAACCCTGTCGGAATACTTTTAGATACCCAAGGGCCTGAAATTAGAACTGGAGATACAAGCTCTATAGTTCACCTAGATCCAGGTCAGTTAGTATCTTTTACTATAAGAGATGAATCTGATGTAGAAACAACTTCAATAAGAGTTCATTACGATGAACTTATTCAGAGCGTCAAAGTAGGTACTCTTATCTCATTGGATAATGGTTTACTAAATTTCAAAGTACTTAAGAAAACCAAGAATGAACTCGAATGTATAGTGCTTGATGGAGGTAAACTCGGCAGTAAAAGACATGTGAACCTACCAGGTATTAGGGTTAATCTACCTTCCGTTACTGAGAAAGACAAAAAAGATATTCTTTTTGGTTTAAATGAAGGTGTAGATTTCATTGCATTATCCTTTGTAAGAAACGCATCTGATATAGAAGATCTTAAGAAATTATTGAAAAAAAGAGTAACTAGAATAAAAATAATTTCTAAAATTGAAGATAGAGAAGGTCTATCTAATATAGACGAAATTTGTAAGGTCTCAGATGGGGTAATGGTTGCTAGAGGAGATTTAGGTATAGAAACTGATCTATCAAATTTACCTAATGTTCAAAGAAAGATTATGTCTACTTGTGCTAAGAACGGAGTAAGGTCAATAGTTGCAACTCATTTATTAGAATCTATGATTGAGAATCCTACACCTACTCGAGCAGAAGTTACCGATGTAGCTAATGCTATGTACGAAGGTTCAGACGCAGTAATGCTCTCTGGAGAGACTACTATAGGGAAGTATCCTGTAGAATGCGTTAGCTTAATCACTCGTATAGCTAAGCAGACGGAGAAGTATAGAACGTTAGGGTACGAATCAAAATTAATTGTTAATACAGACTGGCAACATTTAGGAGTTGCTGCTAAGTCTATTGCTGAATCAATCAATGCAGATGGAATTATTGCGATTACTAGAAGCGGACAAACTGCTGAGATTGTTTCCAACGCAAAACCTTTTATGATCCCAGTGTTTGCTTTTAGCAGTAATAAAAATACTCTAAAACAACTTTCATTGGCTGGATCAGTAAATGCCTTTTATTCGGCAATGCATCATGATCATGAAAAGAATATTAATTCCGTGATGAAAGTCCTTAAAAAGACACTTCTCCCAAAAGAAGATCTTAAATTCGTGGTTATTTCCGGAATTCTTTCGGAGAAGACTGCGGATGCCATTGAAATTCGTCATCTAACTGTTAAATAAGTTAAAGTAATACCCAAAATTAAAATTTTAGGGTAATTATGAGTAAACTTTTACTGCTTATTAAGCAATTGTTTATATTTTTATGTGCGAGCATTTTTTCACTTTCAGTATCTAGTTTCAGTCCCCTTGATCCTATTCTTTGGCCAGATCCAAACTTCCAGCAAAAACTAACCTTTATTAAGTATGCAAATTTTAAGAAGCCAAGAGGAGCTATCCCTTTTGAAGGAACTTTAACTAAACATATCTCAATAGACCCTAGTCCAATTGAGAAGAAATACAGAATAATATCCGATACCTTAGAGCTTAATAAGAATTATAAAGTCTTAAATTCATTCTCTGATGTTGATTTTAGTTTTAAAATTAAAGATTCAATAATTGTTCCTTTTAATAGATCTTTAATCAGCGTTAAAGATTCTTATTGGGATATTCAGCTCGGCGTTGGGAGTGTTTGGTTGGATGACTTTGGTAACATAAGATCTTCAATGCCCTTTGCCTTAATTCAGAAGAACCAGAATTGTGTACACAACGGCGTACTAGTTTTTGATATGACAGAAGGAGGAGATATTTCTAATATCGTTTACCAAATAGCCAGTGAAACATGCTCTTATTTTAAATTTGATTTGATAGGCTCTCTCAAGGTTACCTCTATAGGAGATATAGACCAGCAGGATGACGTTTACTCCGAATACAAGAACTGGGCAGACTCTAAAATCAATGTTAGAAGCATCGAGAAGGTGGAAGAACATAAATCTTTAGGACATTTAAAAGAAGTTGATCCTGTTCATATGACGGTGTATGGATTTTTAGATGATCAAACACATTTTAGATCAGTTTGTAAGACAAGGTGGGGAAATTACCCGTATTGTAGTGAGAAGCTATTACCTTCGTATTCTCTATCTAAATCTCTTTTTGCGGCATTAGCTATGTCGAAGCTAGAAGAGGATTATCCAAATATTGTAAATGAGCAGATTCAAGGCTACGTACCAGAATGCAAACAAAAAAAATGGATAGGAGTGAATTTTGGGCATGCATTAAACATGGCAACAGGTCATTTCACGAATAAGAAGTGGTATAGCGAAGATTGGTACCTAAGAAAGAATAATTACTCTTCTCTGTACACCCATAAAGATAAAATAAAGATGGCCTGTTCCATTTTTCCTAAAAAGGCCATACCCGGAACAAAATTTACTTATCACTCATCAGAGACTTATATATTAGGCGTTGCAATGAATAACTTTCTTAAAAGCAAAAAAGGCCCACAGGCTGATGTATACAGAGACTTGATGATTCCTATTTGGAAAGAGCTTCAGCTAAGTCCTGCAACTTACAAGACCAGAAGGACTCTAGATAGTGTTAGACAGCCGTTTGCAGGGTCCGGCATGTTCTTAATTACTGATGATGTTATTAAATTAGGTAAATACTTCTTAGAGCAGAGATCTGAAGTTCAAGAGGGCATCCTTAATAAAGCTTTACAAAATGATACAGAGAACAGAGGTTTGACAGCAATTGAGAATGTTCTTTATTACAACCGAGGTTTCTGGGCCAAGAAATTCAGAGGTTCTACCTTGGATTGCAATGAAGATGTTTGGATTCCTTTTATGTCAGGATATGGAGGTATCACTGTTGCTTTAATGCCCAATAATACAATTTATTACTATTTTAGTGATAATCAAGATTTTTCCTGGGATAGGGCAGCTTTTGCTTCTAATAAAATGAAACCATTTTGTAATTAAAAAACGGTGTTGGAGTTTGTAACATGAAACAATTTTCGATCGCAGGGATGCAGCTAAACCTTGAATACAGCAATAATCTAGACTTAATAGAAACTAAGACAAGACAATTGATGAAGAGATTTCCTTGGGTTCAAATGGTTATTCTAAGTGAATTGGCGGTTGGGGGAACAGATAAGTCAGAAGAATATTCTTTGGAAGAAAATCTTCCTAGACTTAAAAAGATAGCCAATGAATTAAGTATTTGGTATCTACCAGGATCATTCTATGATTTAAGAAATGAGCGAATAGAAAACACTGCTCCTGTAATCTCTCCTGAAGGTGAGCTAGTAACAAAGTGTATAAAAACTTATCCCTTTTTGCCTTATGAGAAAGGAGTAGAGGGAGGAGACGAAGCGTGCGTATTTGATGTGCCTAATGTTGGAAAGTTTGGAGTACATATATGTTATGACCTGTGGTTTCCGGAAAGCAGTAGAGCTTTAGCCATGAAAGGAGCTCAAGTTATTTTGCACCCTAGTCTTACAGATACATGCGATAGAGATGTCGAGAAGATTATGGCCAGAGCAACTGCCGTTCAACAACAATGCTATTACATAGATGTGAATGGAGGAGGGAATCAAGGCCATGGCCTATCAATAGCTATTGGACCGGAAGGAGAAGTTCTTCATGAGGCAAGTATAGGCGAAGAAACCATTCTTCTCGAATTGGATTTAGAAAAGGTAGATAGGACTAGGAGAAGAGGATTAAGAGGCTTAGGCCAGCCTCTTAAAAGCTTCAGAGACAACCCTTCACCTTTTAATGGAAAGGAAACTGTTGATAAACAATATCTAGATAGTTTAGGAGAGGTAGAAATACCAGAGAAAGAATGAGATTAAGCTATTATCTTAGTTATTTCAAGGCGTGCATATCTCATCTATTTCATATAAGATTTTTTTGAGGGAATTAATGAAGAGCTTTAAAAATTTACTATTTAGATTATTAATATGTTTATCTGCACTAGTAATATCTGGGTTTTCTTATGCTCAAGAAATAACTAAAGGCCCTAACGGAAAACCTGACTTAAACGGTGTATGGCAAGTCTTAAACACTGCAAACTATAATTTAGAATCCCATCCCGCAAGTGCATCAATGCAATTAGTTGAAGGGCCTGTAGTGCCAATCCCTCACTCTGATATTTTAGCTCTTGGAGCTGTAGGATCAGTGCCAGCTGGCTTGAGCGTGGTAATAGGAGAAACAATACCTTATAAAGAAAAAGCCCTACAAAGAAGAGAAGATAATAGAAAAAATTGGCTAACCAGAGACCCAGAAATAAAATGTTATTTACCAGGTGTGCCTAGAGCTACTTATATGCCTTATCCTTTCCAAATTTTCCACAGCGAATCAGCATTCTTCATTGCTTATGAATACGCTGGAGCAGTAAGAAATGTCTATTTAGATGACCCTGGAGATCCGCCAGTAGATTCTTGGATGGGCCAGTCCAAAGGTTATTGGGATGGAAATTCATTTGTAATAGAAGTAAAAGGGTTCAATGGACAAACTTGGTTTGATAGAGCAGGAAATTTTCATAGTGACCAATTAAAGGTCACAGAAAGATATACTCTTCTTAATAACCATACAATGAAATATGAAGCAAAGATGGAAGACCCTCAAACATTTACTCGTCCTTGGGAAATAGAGATGATTTTATATAAAAGAGTTGGGAAAGATGCTGAGTTACAACAGTTTAAATGTGTAGAGTTTGTAGAGGAGCTAATTTATGGACAATGGAGAGCTAAAGATTAATTTCAAAAAGGCGATACTTATAACTTGCTTAGGCATGCCGCTTCTTTCGTTTGGTGAAGATTTTAATACCCCTAAGACCTGGTTTGGAGATCCGGACCTGCAAGGGACCTGGACAAATGCAAGCTTAACTACACTTGAAAGGCCAGATGACTATGAATCTTTAATAGTGGGCAATAAAGAGGCATTAATAGCAAAGAAAAGGACGGAAGAATTTACAAATGCGGTGGACAATTACTTAGAGCCTGGCGAAACCCCAAAAGCCGGTGAAGACGTCGGCGGGTATAACACTGCATGGATGGATTTTGGAACAGAGCTTTTCAAAATTGATGGTAAATATAGAAGTTCTATCCTTACCTATCCAGAAGACGGAAAGCTTCCAAGAAGATGGATAGCTTGGGGTAAAGAAGTTCTTTCCATTAGAAGAATGTTTACACAAGCAGATCACCCAGAACTTAGATCTTTAGGAGAGCGATGTGTGGTAGGCTTTGGATCAAGTGGGGGGCCGCCTATGCTTAATGTTCTTTATAACAACCATTACCAAATTGTTCAGTCTCCTGGTTATGTAATGATCATGGTAGAAATGAATCATGACGCTAGAATTGTGAGACTTAACTCAGAATATAACCCAGAGAATATGAGAAGATGGCTTGGGGACTCGATAGGTTATTGGGAAGGAGACACTTTAGTGGTTAAAACAAAGAATCATCATTTACAGCAAAGATTCAGAGCCGCTATCAGACATCAAATACTTATTTCAGACGAAGCAATAATTACCGAGAGGTTTAAAAGAGTAGGAGAGGATGAAATCCTCTACCAATTCCAGGTTGATGATAAAGAGGCTTACAAAGATGTTTGGGAAGGAGAAATGCCTTTAAGGGCTTCTAGTAAAAAAATATATGAATATGCATGTCACGAAGGAAATTATTCAATGGCTAATATATTAGCTGGAGCAAGAGCTCAGGAGAGCAATTAATTATGAAAATCATAAAATTAAATCTTATTTTACTTTTAAGCTTCTTTAGTTATACGGTCTACGGTCATCATGCCTTTACTGCTGAATTTGATGCCAATGCTCCGATTAATATAACTGGAAAAGTTATAAAGGTAGAATGGATCAATCCTCATGCATGGGTGCACGTTGAAGTTGAAGAGGATTCTAAACTTATTGTTTGGATGGTAGAAGGAGGTACACCAAATACCCTGATCAGGAATGGACTTACTAAAAATTCTATTAAACCTGGGACCGTTATTAATGTTAGAGGTTACCAGAGTAAAGGTAAGCTGTGCTTACCTAGATGTATTGCCAACGGAAGAGATATAACTTTTCCTGATGGGAGCAAAGTATTTATGGGATCTTCGGGTACTGGTGCTCCTAAGGACGGAGCTGACCCAAGAGAAAGGTGAGATATTTATTATTATTGCCTCTCTTAATTTCTTTTATTGTAGTGGCTGAAAATGAGCATAGTGATATGCACGATCTAATGGCTCATATGCTTACACCAGCCTCAGAGGCTATCTGGGAATCATCTGGTTATGTTATAACTGAACAAGGAGAATTTAGTCTAGAACCAGCTAATGATGAAGAATGGGAAAAGGTTTTATACGGTGCAAAGGTTATTTCTGAGAGTGCTTATTTGCTTAAAATCCCTTCTAGATCAGAAAATAAAAATGAATGGATTGTCTTTGCGAGCCTTCTCAAAGATGTTGGAGATAAAGCTTTTGAAGCTGCTGAAGCAAAAGATGTAGAAGCTCTATTTCAAATAGGAGCAGAACTTTATCAAGTCTGCGTAGCTTGCCATCAAGTTTATATGAATAAATAAAAGACTATGCTTGATTTCGTGATCTGGTTATCAGAAACAGAATGGAGTATAGCCTTACATGAATCCTTATATCTTTATCCTTGGATTGAATCCACGCATGTGCTGTCTATCTGTTTATTTTTTGGGACACTTCTATTCGTAGATTTAAGACTATCTGGAGTCGTCTTTAACAACATTTCTATTTCTGAAATGAATAGAAAAGTATTGCCTCTCACTTTATTCGGTTTTTTAATTATGACTGTAACTGGTTTTTTGTTGTTTTATGCGATACCCGTTAGAAGCTACCAAAATATATTCTTTAGAATAAAAATGCTTCTAATTGTTTTTGCAGGAATAAATGCTTTTCTCTTCCATAGGCGGATGTCGAAAGAGGCAATAACTTGGGATATCAATTCATCTATACCTAATTCCATGAAAAATAGAGCAATAACATCCTTAGTTTTATGGGCTACAGTAGTTATAACGGGGAGAATGATTGCTTATAACTGGTTTGATTGCGATATGCAGCCACAACCTAAATGGATCAACACTTTAACTAGTTGTGAGGTCGATTACAGTCTTTTTGAGGGAATAGATGGATTCTAAAGAACTAATAGATATTTTTTACTTCTTAGAAGATACCTTTATAGGAGATTATATAAGAAGCTCTACATGGCTTTTCCCAGTTATAGAAAGTTTTCATTTAATTGGTCTAGGAATATTAGGCGGTTCTGTTATCTTAATGGATTTCAAGTTAATGAAACTAATCTTTAGAAACACAAGTAACATTTACATATTAGAACAAACAAAGAATTTTTTTATTGTTGGCCTTTCTCTTTTAATTATAACTGGAGTGCCTCTTTTCCTTTCTGAAGCAGTTAAATGTTATTACAGTCGCGCCTTCTGGATAAAAATAATTAGCCTTGTGATGGGAGTGCTTTTTGTTTACTTTGTCCGCAATCCTTTAATCGTAAAAAAAGAAGGAACAATATTGATACTTATAGGTTTTGTTTCATTCTCAATCTGGACGGTGGTAGCAGCATCTGGAAGATGGATTGGATTCTCATAGAATGAAAGGAATAATCAAGAAGAACTTTAAGTAAATAATGTCTACTAGCTATGGTCTAATAGTATAAAGATAAGAATATGTATGATGTTGTTATTATAGGAAGTGGGCCTGCAGGTTATGTTGCAGCTATCAGGTCTTCTCAACTTGGACTAAAAACTGCTTGTGTAGAAAGATTATTTGATGAGAGTGGAGAATCTAAGCATGGTGGCACTTGCTTGAATGTGGGATGTATTCCTTCTAAGGCCTTATTAGATTCATCTTATCGATACACTGAAGCTCTTAACCAATTTTTGGATCATGGAATTAAAATAAATAAACCTAAATTAGATCTTTCTAAGATGATGGAAAGAAAGAGTAATATTGTTTCGAAACTTACTTCGGGTGTTTCTGGTTTACTAAAAGCAAACATGGTGACTACAATCTTGGGTGAAGCTAAGGTTCTTGACTCAAAACAGGTTGAAGTATTTTTCGAAGGTGAATCTAAAATAATTAATACGAATCATGTAATTGTTGCAAGCGGTTCTTCGCCAATCGAAATTCCAGTTGCACGTGTCGATCGGAAGAATGTGGTTGATAGTACTGGAGCATTAGAATTTACTACAGTTCCTAAGGAATTAGCTGTAATTGGGGCTGGTGTCATTGGACTTGAGCTAGGAAGTATATGGGCTAGACTTGGATCTAAGGTCACTTATCTTGAAGCAATGGATGAATTCTTGCCTATGATAGATAAGAGAATATCTAGAGATTTATTAAGGGAACTCAAAAAGCAAGGACTGCATATTAACCTTGGATGTAAAGTTACTGCAACGAACTCTGACTCTAAAGGAGTGACAATAAGCTTTAAAAACGAAGATGGCTCCCATGAATTACAAGCAGATAAATTAATTGTTGCCGTAGGAAGAAAGCCAAATACAACTGACCTCTTTGATGAAAAGTGTAATGTAATCATTGATAAAGCAGGTTTTATCTCAGTTAATGAATTTTGTGAGACCTCTATAACAAATATATGGGCTATTGGAGATGTAGTAAGAGGGCCTATGTTAGCTCATAAGGCTTCAGAAGAAGGAATAATGGTTGTAGAGCGAATAGCTGGGAAGAATGCTGAAATAAATTACGACCTTGTTCCCTCTGTTATATACACCCATCCTGAAGTTGCTTGGGTAGGTAGAAATGAAAAGGAATTATCTGAAGCAGGAGTTGATTTTAAAACTGGATCTTTTCCTTTTGCTGCCAACGGAAGAGCTTTGGCTTCTGGAGAGGCAATAGGCTTTGTAAAAGTAATAGCTGATAAACAAACAGATACAGTTCTAGGAGTACATGCCTTTGGCCCTTCTGCTGCAGATATTATTCAACAGGGGGTTGTTGCTATGGAATTTGGTGCAAGCGCTGAAGATCTAGGTGTAACTATTTTCAGCCATCCTACCGTTTCAGAAGCATTACATGAAGCTGCCTTAGCAGTAAATAGGCAAGCAATACATATACGCAATAAAAAGAAGATCATAAAGAATTAGAAACAAATAATTAAATAGGTTGAGTTCTAGTAATGACAAAATCACTTTCTGAAAAGCTTAGTCTTAAAGTTAGGTTTGGTTATGGTATAGGTGATACAGCAATTTGCTTCTATTGGAGTGGGGTCGGCTTTCTTCTTATGTATTTCTATACAGATGTAGTAGGAATTTCTCCTATTCTTGCTGGCACTATTCTTTTGATAGGAATGTTATGGGATGCATTTACTGATCCTTTTATGGGCTATATAGCTGAAAGAACTCGAACCAGATGGGGTGTGTACAGGCCATATTTACTTTTTGGTAATATTCCCCTCGCCTTATCATTTATTCTTTTATTTTGGGTTCCTCCTTATGAAGGCACTCTCTTATTTACGTCATTAGTGTGTATCAATATTCTGCATAGAACTTGTTTTACTATTGTAAGTGTCCCTTTTTCATCTTTAACACCTAGGATTACTTCAGATAGTGTAGAACGCACAAATTTAACAGGATTCAGAATGTTAGGTGCTCAAACGGGAACTATCTTAATAACCTCATTAGCTTTTCCAATAATATTCTGGGCTGGCGGCTCTGAAGGAGAAGCTAAAGGTTTTTTAATTATGGCTGCAATTGCATCATTTGTAGCGTTGATAATTCAAGCTATTACATTTATAACCGTCCAAGAACCTACAAAAAGTAAAGGGATTGAAAGGGTAAGCGGAAGTCTTGTAGATGCCTTAAGAAGCGTTTTACGTAACAAACCTTTTTGGTTGGTCTTTAGCGCTACGCTTATAGTAGGCTCAACTACTCTCTTCTTTGGAAAAAGTTTACTTTATTACGTGAAATATGCTCTTGATCTTCATGAACACCAAGGGACAATAGCTTTTACTGGATCAGTTATAGCCTTTCTGAGTATCCCTGTTTGGTGGGTAATTTCTAATCAAATAGGTAAAAGAAAGACTTGGCTTATTTCAATGTCTTTAACTTTTGTAGGTTTTATAATCTTTTATCTATATCCAATATCCACTCTGAATGAATTATTATTTCTAGTTGCTTTATTGGGCTTAAGTTCAGGTGCTAACGGAATACTCTTTTGGTCCATGTTGCCAGATACGATAGAGTACGGTGAGGTTCATACTGGCATTAGAAGCGAATCATCTTTATACGGTTTTATGACTTTTGCACAGAAAGGTTCCATTGCAATTGCTGCTTATGTTTATGGCTTGGCTTTAATGATTATTGGCTTTATTCCAGACGAAATCCAAACTCCTGAAACAATTACTTCTATGAAGTCTATCATGACACTCATACCAGCTTTTGGAGTAGCTACCAGCATTATATTTATATACTTTTACCCTTTAGACTCTGATACACATAAAAAACTTCTTTCAAAACTAGAAGAAATTAATACGGGAGTTAATTAGATGATTAATTGGGGAATAGTGGGTACGGGTTCTATAGCTAAGACTTTTGCTGGGGCCATAAGTGAAACAGATTCAACTCTACATGCTGTAGCTAGTAGTTCAGGGAGAGCAGAAACATTTGCTAAGAAATATAATTGTGTGGCCTACGAAGGTTACGATCAATTAATCAATGACCCGGATATCCATGCTATTTATGTAGCAACACCGCACCCTTCACATTTTGATATTACTTTAAATGCTTTAAGCAATAAAAAAGCAGTTTTGTGCGAAAAACCGATGACCATGAATGCAACTCAAACCATGATACTCATTGATGCATCTAGAAAGAACAATACTCTATTAATGGAAGCATTCATGTATAAGTCTCACCCTCAAACACTAAAGGTTTGTGAAATATTAAGACATTCTTTTAAGCCCCCTCTAACAATTGATGCAGAATTTTGTTTTCAAGTAGATGTACCTGAATCCCATAGATTAGTTAATAGTAAACTTGGTGGTGGATCTATTTTAGATATCGGATGCTATCCGATGTCTATTTCAAGATTGGCAGTGGGTATGGTAAACGGAAAAGATTTCCTTAATCCAAGTGAAATAGAGTGTAAATCAGAATTGAATTCACAAGGTGTAGATCTAAATGCCGAAGCGAATCTAACCTTCGAAGATGGATCAACTGCAAATATTAAATCAGCTACCAACTTGGCCTCAGAAAGCGCTGTAACAATAAAAGATGCATCTAATACACTTATCATAAATCAGCCATGGCATTGCGGAGAATATACAGAAAGGACATCTGCATTAGAACTGGAATTAGGATCTGATGAACCTGAGATTATAGAGATATCTACAGAGAAGGGTATTTACGCAATTGAAATAGAACATTTTGAAAGCTTAATAGAAAGTGGATATATAGAGTCCAAAATTGTCCCTCATAATGACTCTCACGGGAATATGATAGCGCTTGATCGTTGGAGAAAAGGTTCTGGGGTCTACTATGAGAGCGACAAGGGAGAAAACTCTAAAGGTTCTTTATTTTCATTTGATATAAAAGAAAATAGAACAGAAATAAAAAAATCTAACCTTACTGGAATAGAAAAAGAACTTTCTCGATTAGTTTTTGGATGTGACAACCAATCTGATAGTAATCATGCTTTTGCAATGTTCGACCACTTTTATCTTAGTGGGGGTAACGTATTTGATACCGCTTATATATATAACAATGGGAAAAGTGATGGTTATTTAGGTAGATGGGTTAATTCCAGAGGTTTAAGAGAAGAAGTTGTTGTCTTAGGTAAGGGTGCTCATACTCCAGATTGCTATCCGGGTAAAATTAGACCGCAGCTTGAGGAAAGTTTAGAAAGGATGGGTTCAGATTACCTTGATATTTATTGTTTACATAGAGATAACTTAGATGTTCCCGTTAGTGAGTTTATAGATGCTCTTAGTGAGCTAAAAGACGAGGGTTTAATAAATGTATTTGGAGGATCGAATTGGTCTTTACCTAGATTTAAAGAAGCTATCGATTACGCAAACAAAAATAATAAAACCCCTTTTTCAATGCTCAGCAACAATTTTAGTTTAGCCAGAATGTTAGAGCCTGTTTGGCCAGGTTGTTTTAGCTGTTCCGAAGAAGATTACAAAGCGTATCTAGAAGAGAATCAGATAGCTATTTTCCCTTGGTCCAGCCAAGCAAGAGGCTTCTTTCTTGAGTCTCAAGAGTTTCAAGGATTACAACACGTTGCTGATCCTAATAAAGGTGAACAAGACAGGGTTTGGGCTAATAAAGACAACCTAGAGAGGCGAAGAAGGTGTTTTCAAATGGCTCAAGAGAAAGGACTTGAACCAATACAAGTATCTTTAGCCTTTGTTCTGAATCAACCTTTTCCAACGTTCCCTTTAATAGGTGCTAGGAATTTATTTGAAACTGAAAGTTCCCTTCAAGCCCTAGATTTAGATCTTTCTCTAGAAGAGATAAGTTGGTTAGATTTAAAAGATTAAAAAATTCGAAAACAGGTATTTAATCTTTGATTAAATCTTGCTAATCTTAGTTCAGGTGTCCCGCATTCAATTTAATACGAGGGGGATTGAATGTTCGGTTGATTGTTACCCTTTACAGGAGGTGATCAAAATTAGTATTTATTTTAATTTAGGAACAGCAGGAGTAGCCTTCTGACACGGGTTAACCCGGTTCCGGCTGGCAGTCATTGAACAGTCAGTTGAAAAGTAGTTGAGATACGCTTTTCGGAAATCCCCACTCTAAACGGTGGGGATTTTTTATTTTCTTGCTCCTACGCTATCAAAGATTCTTAAATAAGTAAGTTGCTCATGATCTGAACTATTATTAACCTTTATATAGTCTCCTTCTTCAGCTAAGACAATATCTCCTGAAACAATTGGCAATTCAGCTTTATGTTCTATTCCAAAACTAGGGTTAGTGCCATGACCCGCTTCATGATTAGAATATTCAATTACTTCCATTTGACCTATTCCTGAAAGGAATACGTAAACAACTTCTGATTCTATCAACCTATGGCCTCCAGTAGAGCCTCCAGGTTTAATTACGGTTTTACCAGCAACTAATTTTCTTAATAAATCATTTGTCCATGCAGAATAACCTTCACTTTCTTTAGAAAGATTGTCTCCAACAGAAAAATTATCGTATTTTTTAGCCATATTTGATTCTCAAAAAGGAAGCATTCTATCATCACTTCACCTTTACTGTTTACTAAGTTGCAATATAAGATGGATATATCTTAAATAAAGGAGCAATGTGAGAAAAAGAAAATTTTGGGGATGGGGTTATGCTGATGAACTACTGTCTAATGAAGAAGAACAACAAATAGATTCTAGAATAGCGAAGACTTTTGATTTAGAAGAAATAGAGAAACTTCCTATACCTAAAGTTGAAGACATAGATCTACCTCAGCCCAATATAGAGATACCTACAGCTTTAAAGGCATTATTGTCAGATGAAAAAGAAGAAAGACTTAATCATACTTACGGAAAATCTTTTCCTGATACAGCAAGATCTTTGTTAAAAGACTTTTCTTCGCCTCCTGATTTAGTTGCTTTTCCTAATACTGAAGAAGAGCTAATCAACGTTATGGATTGGTGTGATGGCGTTAATGTAGCAGTTATTCCTTACGGTGGCGGTTCAAGCGTGTGTGGTGGTGTCGAGTCTCAAGTAGGGGATTCTTATTCAGGTGTTATATCTCTTGACCTAAGAAATTTGAATAAAATAATAGAAATTGATAGAGAAAGTAGGAGTGCAAGAATACAAGCAGGTATCTTAGGGCCTAACTTAGAAGCTAATTTAAAGAAAGAGAATCTAACCATGAGGCACTATCCCCAAAGTTTCGAGTTCTCTACTCTTGGGGGTTGGATTGCTACCCGTTCAGGAGGGCATTACGCAACCCTATATACACATATCGATGATTTTGTGGAATCAACAAGGATGGTAACTCCTTCAGGTGTTTTAGAAAGCCGAAGATTACCTGGGTCTGGTGCTGGTCCTAGCCCAGATAGATTAACTATAGGATCTGAAGGAATCTTGGGAGTTATAACTGAAGCTTCGATGAGATTACAAGACCGTCCAACTTTCAGAGCTTCGAGTAGTGTTGAGTTTTCTAATTACAAAGACGCTTTAAATGCTTTGAGGGTAATAAGCCAATCTGGCTTATTTCCAGCGAATTGTAGATTACTAGATTCTAATGAGGCAGTAATGAATGGCGCAGGAGACGGGTCCAAACATTTGTTAATACTTGCTTTTGAATCTGCAGATCACGACAAAACAGCGTCTTTAAAAAGGGCATTAGAAATTTGTTCAGATAATAAAGGTCTATATGAAGAACCAAACAACAATAAAGAGAATGCGCATAGAACTGGATCTTCTGGTAATTGGAGAAGTAGCTTTATTAAAGCACCTTATTTCAGGGAAAGCTTTACCAGAAGAGGAATTATTCAAGATACTTTTGAAACTTCGATTACATGGGAAAGGGCGAACGATTTTATAGAAGAAATAAAGGATGATATTGCTAAAGCCATAGAAGAAATATCGGGTAAACCCTCTTTAGTCACTTGTAGGATAACTCATAGTTACCCTGATGGATTAGCTCCTTATTTTACATTTTCTGCGTTTGCTAGGCCTTCTACGATGATAGATGTATGGAGAGAAATTAAATTAATAACTAATGAAATATGTATTTCTAAAGGTGGTACTGTAACGCATCATCATGCAGTAGGAAGAGATCATAGGCCTAATGGATACGATGAGCAAAGACCAGAACTCTTTAAGGATATTCTTACGGCAGCAAAGGCTAAAGTAGATCCAAATGGCATAATGAATCCGGGCGTTTTGATTGATCCAGAAAATAAGGAAATAAAGAATTGGTTAAAATAAAAGTTCAGAATGCAATAATTCACCATAACTGGCATAATTTAAAGATATTGAAGGGGAATTAATATGTCAAAACAAGCTACTTTTACTCAGATGTTAGATGGAACTGCGGAAGATTACGCAATAATCGCCGAACATGGAGCAAAGTTGGCTTCAAAACTTCCAGATAGAATTTTAGAGCACTTATTAATCTTGAAAGGTGATACTGGAGGATTTGCAGTTGATAGGTACGAACACAGCTTACAAACCGCGACAAGAGCTTATCGAGATGGTAGAGATGAAGAGTATGTGGTTTGTGCGCTATTACATGATATTGGAGATACTATAGCTTCAGCAAATCACGCTGACCTTGCAGCAACTATGTTGGAACCATTTGTTTCCGAGCAAAATTACTGGGTGATTAAACATCATGGAATATTTCAAGGATATTATTTCTTTGAACATTTAGGTTTAGATAAAAATTTGAGAGATGAATATAAAGATAATGAGAATTGGGAAGCTTGTGCGGAGTTTTGCGCAAAATATGACCAGAATTCTTTTGACCCTGATTACGAAACAATGAGTATTGAAGAATTCGAACCTATGGTTAGAAGAGTTTTTTCTACACCAAGAAACTCTATATATAAGAAAAGAGATTACGCCTAAATATTAATTCTATGGAAAGAATTGAGTCTTTAATCAAGGAGTTAACGCTTGAAGAAAAAGTCTCTATACTTTCAGGATCCAGTGCTTGGCACACCACAGCTGTTCCTAGATTAGGAATCCCAAGAATAAAAATGACCGATGGTCCTATAGGGGCTAGGGGGGACTCCGTTTCAGGTGAGACTTCAGCTTGTTTTCCAAGTGCTTCTTGTCTTTCTTCTTCATGGGATGTAGACAATATTGAAGAAGTTGCTAAAGCCATTGGCCTAGAAGCTAAGAGCAAGGATGCCGATGTCCTGTTAGGACCAACTATAAATTTACACAGACACCCCTTAGGAGGGAGACATTTTGAATGTTATTCAGAAGACCCTATATTAACAGGTGAACTAGCTTCTAGTTACGTAAAAGGAGTTCAATCAGTTGGTGTATCAGCATGCTTAAAACATTTCATAGGAAACGATACTGAATTTCAAAGACATTTTGTAAGTTCAAATATTGATGAGAGAACGTTGCGTGAGATGTATTTATTGCCTTTTGAGATGGGTGTTAAGGCTGGATCTATGTCAGTTATGTCAGCTTACAATCAATTGAATAATGTTTTCTGCTCTTCTAATAAAGAAATACTGATTGATATATTAAAAGAAGAATGGAATTTTTCTGGTTATGTTGTGAGTGACTGGGGAGCAGCTTTAGACACTGTCGGAAATGCTAACGGTGGATTAGATTGTGAAATGCCTGGGCCTGCCAAGAGTTGGGGAGGTAACCTGGTTAAAGCAGTTAATGATGGTAAGGTTGATGAAGAGATAGTAAACGATAAGGTTAGGAGAATTCTTAGGGTAGCTGAATTTACTGGTCGATTAGATAACCCGCAAGAGCAACCAGAAAAAACAAACGATTTAGAGGAAGATCATGTCTTAATAAGAAGATCAGGTGCTGAAGGGATGGTGCTCTTAAAAAATAATTCAGTCTTACCATTTCAAGTAGATAAACTAAAGAAGTTAGCAGTTATTGGTCCTAATGCTCTTAAGGGGCAATATCTAGGTGGCGGTAGTGCTGCATTAAACTCTCATTATGTTGTTCATCCACTAGAAGGTATAAATAATGCTGCTGAAAAGAATGTAGAGGTAGAATTTGCTAAAGGCTGTCATACACATAAATTCCTACCATCGATTCCCAATGAGTTATTAAAAGGAGGGCAGGGGTATAAGGTAGAGTTTTATGATGGTCAAGAATTTGAAGGATCACCAGTAGAAACAAAAAATCTAGAAGGAGGAAAGTTTTGGGCCTTAGGGGGCTTTGGATTAGATATAGTTTCTAAATCTAAGAAACCTTCTTTAAGTGTTCGTTTTAGTGGAACAATAAAGCCTGAGGTAAGTGGAGAGTATGATTTTGAAATATTTAGTATCGGGCCTTCGAAGCTATCAATTGATGGTGAGGATCTTATAGATAATTGGTCTTCGCAAGAACCAGGAGATACTTTCTTTAGTATGGGAAGTAAACCAAAACGAGGACAAAAAACACTTGAATCTGGAAAAGAATATTCCATTAAAGTTGAATATAAATGGGAAGGAAGGTTCCCTGCCGTACAGATAGGAATGTTAGCACCAGATGACCATGATCTTATGAAAGCAGCTGTAGATTTAGCAAAAGAATCTGATGCAACTATTCTTATTGTTGGTACAAATTCTGACTGGGAAACTGAAGGGAATGATAGAGACTCTTTATTGCTACCTTTAAAACAAAATGAATTAATAGAGAAAGTCTGTGCAGCCAATAAGAATACCGTTGTGGTCCTTAACACAGGATCCCCTTGTGAAATGCCATGGAATGATCATGCTGAGGCCATTCTGCAATGTTGGTTTCCAGGTCAAGAATTTGGAAACTCTTTAGCGGATATTATTTTCGGTAAAATCAATCCTTCCGGAAAACTACCAACAACTTTTCCAGTTAAACTAGAAGACACTCCTGCTTACAGTACTTATCCAGGAAAAGACCTGCAAATGGATTACGAAGAAGGACTTTACATAGGGTATAGATGGTACGAAAGAGAAAATATTACCCCTTTATACCCCTTTGGGCATGGGCTTTCTTATACTTCTTTTAGCTACACTAACTTTAGAGCAATTCCTCCTAAGGGCGCTAGCTCAGTAGCCGCCTTTGAAGTTGTAATAACTAACTCAGGGGAAGCAGAAGGGAAGGAGGTCGTTCAATGCTATGCATCTGTTCAGAACTCTAAGATCGATAGACCTTTAAAAGAATTAAAAAAATTCCAGAAAGTAAATTTAGCTCCTGGCGAATCTAAAAAAATTACCTTTGAAATGAATGAGAGGGATTTATCTTACTGGAATGAAGAGACAAAGACTTGGCAAGTAGAGCCAGCGCAATACATTTTTGAGCTTGGTTCGTCTTCTTCAGATATTCGAGGATCAACAGAAGTTTGGTTAGGATAAATTAGACTTTCTTAGGAGCTCCTTTTTCCGCAACCTCTTCATCATGAAATTTTCTGGTTTCAACCAACTCGGGAATTAAACTATCCAGTTGATCAAGAGACCACAAGTCATCAGTCGTAAAAGATTTGATGATTGCTGGTTGCTGCATTATTCCTAGAATTCCACCTTGAGAATGTATTATTTGTGAAGTAACTTCTTTGGCAGCATCTGTACACAGCCATGCAACTACTGGTGCTATTTGCTCCGGTCCTTGAGTCCAGTCATTTTCATCGTACTTTCTTCCAGCAGCTTCTATAAGATCTATTGTTAATCTAGTTGCCGCACCAGGAGATATTGTATTTACAGTACACTTATATTTAGCAACTTCTAAAGCAAGTGACCTCGTAAATCCAGCTATTCCTTCCTTAGCAGCTCCATAGTTAACCTGGCCAAAATTTCCGAATAAACCTGATACCGAAGACATGTTAATGATCCTGCAGTCACTTCTATTAGTATCTCTTATATATCTAACTAGAGGTCGCGTGCAGTTGTAATGTCCCTTAAGGTGGACTTCCATAATGACGTCCCAATCAGACTCTTCCATATTGTAAAGAGTTCTGTCTCTTAAGATGCCGGCATTATTTACTAGAATATCAGCCTGTCCAAAGGCATCAATAGCAGAATTAAAGATATTATTACCACCTTCAACCGTACCAACTGAATCATAATTAGCTACAGCTTCTGATCCTAACTCTTTGATTTCATTAACAACTTCATCTGCAATCTTGCCGCCCCCAGTTCCATCTCTGTCTCCGCCAAGATCATTTACTACTATTTTAGCTCCCTCTTTAGCTAGGTATAAACAGATCTCTTTACCTATTCCTCTTCCGGCACCTGTAATGATGGCTACTTTATCGTTTAGTCTTCCCATAATTTATTCTTTTTTAGTTACTTATAGTTTAAGAATATAGTCGTTTTATAAAAAAAACAGCTATTTATTCTTAATTATGTACTATATAAAAAGATATTTAGAGGGAAAATATACAAACTAATGGAAAGCACCCAACAAGCACATAGAGCAAATCGATCCACGCAATTCTTTTATGGCTTTGGATCCATAGCTGTGGGAATAAAGAATAATTTATTAGGAACTTTTCTACTCATTTATTACAACCAAGTTTTAGGTTTAGATGCGTGGACTGTATCCACTGCTTTTTTCTTTGCTTTAATCATAGACGCAATATCGGATCCTATAGTTGGAATTTGGTCTGATCGAACAAATAGCAAATACGGAAGAAGACATCCTTTCTTATATTTTTCTATTATTCCTTTTTCTTTAGCATATTATTTCTTAATCGCTGGCCCAGCTCCAGGAGAGATGGACGAAGGAAATCTTTTTTGGAGATTAGTTTTTCTGTTGATGATTCTAAGAATTTCTATGACACTTTTCGAGGTTCCTAGAGGTGCATTGGCTCCTGAACTTTCTAAAGATTATGATCAACGAAACACTCTTGCTTCTTTATCAATGATGTTCGGTTGGTTTGGTGGAGCAGGCATAGATTTTATAGCAAGATATTATTGGTTAGATTCATTTGTTGATTTTGATGGATATCAAATTTTAGCTTTTTGGGGAGGGGTAGGGATATTTATTGGAACTGCTGTAACTTCTATAGGTACCCATAGAAATATAGCTGAATTGCACAAACCGCCAACTAGATCTTTTGATTTTAGTTCGTTTACTAAGGAGTTAATGCAAACTCTTTCTAATAAATCATGGCTTGTATTATTTGCTTCCGGTTGCTTTTATTCTTTATTAGTGGGTTTAGAATCAGGTGTAGGAACTTACTACAACGAATACCTGTGGCAATGGAACCCGAAGACCATAGCGGCTTGGTCTTTAATTACACCTGTATGTGTAATAGCTTTAGTCGGATTTGCTCCCAAAATAGCTTTCGGCAGGAATAAAAAAAGGATAACGGTAGGAATATTCCTAACAACTATAATTGTTGGACCAATGCCAATAGCTTTTAGGTTAATGGATATTCATTACGGCACTAATATCATACCCGTTAACGGTTCAGATGGTCTTTGGTATTTATTAGCTATACATGGAGCATCTATGGCTTCTCTTGGGGCTTTAGGCTTTGTATTCATTGGATCAATGGTAATGGATATTACCGAACAAGTAGAGAATAAAACCGGAAGAAGAGAAGAGGGTTTATTGGGTACAGTTAGTTCTTTTGTGCATAAGCTTGTTGGTGCAGGAGGAGTATTGGTATCAGGAATAATTCTAACCTTTGCGGGATTTGATAACCCTGACCTTGCAGGAGAACTTTATGGCGGAGAAGTTATAAATAGATTTGCTCTTATTCACCTTGTAATTGGCATGACGTTACCTTTTGTTTCTACTTTACTTGTTTTGATGTATGACATTGATAGAGGTAAGCACAATACTCATATATCTGATTTAGGCTATGTAGAAGAAAAATAATGTTCTTCTTTCCATTTTCAGATGATAACCCAACAATAAATAAACCATATGTTTGCTATTGCATAATCGCAATATGTGTTTTTGTATTTTTATGGCAAAGTTCTTTGCCCACTAATCTAAGCAACGAAGCAGTTTATAACTTTGGAGTCGTGCCTGCTGCCCTATTAGGCGATCAAGAAAGTTATATTTCTCCAACCCTTTCCGTCTTTACTTCTATGTTTATGCACGGCAGCTGGATGCACTTAATTGGAAACATGGTTTTTCTATGGATATTTGGTGACAATATTGAAGACAGCATGGGAAGAGGTAAATTTATAATCTTTTATTTATTGTCTGGAATCGGAGCAGCTTTTCTTCAAGCGATTATAGATCCTAGTTCTAGCATACCCATGATAGGAGCAAGCGGAGCTATTGCAGGAGTATTGGGAGGCTATCTTTTACTTCACCCTAAAGCTAACGTGAATGTACTGATGTGGATTATTATTTTTATTTCAGTCATTAGAGTCCCTGCATTTATTGTTTTAGGCTTTTGGATAGTGGGACAGTTTTTTAATGCATCTTTTGGTGCTGAAGGAGGAGTGGCTTATTTTGCTCATATTGGAGGTTTTATAGCTGGAATGTTGTTGATTCCATTTTTTAAGAGAGCAGATATTAGTTTGTTTCAAGAGGCCCATTCACAGGCTTTCCAATCATCAAATTTTGATTTTAATAACCTCAGATCAAGAAATAGTAATGATGATTTTATGCAAGATTTTATCGACAACGCTAATAAAAAAGATAAAAATTAGACTATGCGTTATATAAGTATATTCCTAGGATCAATTATATTAGTAATAGGCGTCTACGTTGCAGGTGTTTACATGAATTTGTATGGGGAGCTAGAAGAGCCAGGCGTTTCTGTTAACTCTGAATTACCTAAATCTTTGTTGCAGAATAAGCTTATAGCCCAAAAACCTTTTGGAAAGACGAAGCAGATTTTGTTTGGCGATACTCACGTTCATACCACTTACTCAACTGACGCTTTCTTTTGGAGCTTGCCAATAATGAACGGAGAAGGGCCTCATCCAATTTCTGATGCTTGTGATTTTGCAAGGTTTTGTTCGAATTTAGACTTTTGGGTAAGCACTGATCATGCTGAAGCTCAAACTCCTAGGAAATGGAAATCTATAAAGGAAGCTGTCAGAAACTGTAATGCGCCTACTGATAGCAAAGAACCGGATTTAGTAACCTTCTTAGGGTTCGAATGGACTCAAGTGGGTAATACGGCAGAAAGTCACTATGGTCATAAAAATGTTATGTTTCTTGATATTGAAGAAAGCAAAGTTCCTAAAAGGCCAATAGGAGCTGGTGGAATTGCTACTAATGGAATGCGTAATACTTTGCCTAATCAAGCTAAAATGCTTAGACCTGCCGCCTTCTTAGATTTTGAAAATAGACATAGATACTTTAACTTTCTAAGTTTTGCAGAAGAGCTGCAAGGAGGTAAATATTGCGAAGAGGGGGTTAGTTCTAAATTACTTGATGAAGATTGTTATGAGTCTGCTGACACGCCCCAAGACCTGTTTAGAAAATTAAATGAGCTAAACTTCCCAGCAATTGTTATACCACACGGAAATACTTGGGGTTTCTATAGCCCACCTGGAATTACATTAGATAAACAATTAGAACCGGATTTTAATGATGATAATTTACAAATATTGTTTGAGGTCATGTCGGGACATGGAAACTCAGAAGAATACAGACCTTGGAGAGCAGTTAATCAAGATGAAGAGGAAAATCTAACTTGTCCTGAACCTACTAAAGATTACTTACCTAGTTGTTGGAGAGCAGGGGAAATAATTTACGAACGTTGCATTAACTCAAATTTAAATGAAGGAACTTGTTTATCTAGAGCAGAGGATGCAAGAAACAATTACGCTGTTATGGGAGTGGCAGGTCATTTAACTGTGCCAGGAGTAGAAATAGAAGATTGGCTGGATTCAGGCCAATGTAAAGATTGTTTTATCCCTTCATTTAATTATAGGCCAGGAGGTTCAGCTCAATACGGCTTAGCTATCTCAAATTTTGATGAAGAGAGTGTAAAAAGATTTAATTTTGGATTTATTGCTTCGAGTGATAATCACAGAGCTAGACCAGGAACAGGCTATAAAGAGACTGACAGATTTGTAACCACTGAAGCCAACGGCCCTGCAGCTGAATATGTAGCGGAAACACTCTATCCCAAAGATGATCCTATTCCTGAATCGATAGACTTAAGAACTCAAGAGCTTTTAGGTTTAAGAGCTGGATTTGGTGCATTTGAAGCAGAAAGAGAGGCCTCATTTTTTACTACAGGAGGTTTGGCTGCAGTTCATTCTTATGGAAGAGATAGAGATTCTATTTGGAACGGGCTTCAAAGAAAAGAGACTTATGGAACCAGTGGGGACAGAATATTACTTTGGTTTGACTTAGTATCAGAAGGTTCGGTTAAACCCATGGGAGAAAGTGTTGAGACATCACAAAATCCTACATTTAAAGTTAAAGCAGTAGGTGCTTTCAAACAGAAACCAGGTTGCCCTGATTACTCTTCAACTAATATAACGGACAAAGAGATAGAAAGAATATGTAAGAACGAGTGTTACAACCCTTCAGATGAAAGAAAGCTAATTTCTAGAATAGAAGTTATTAAAGTAACTCCACAGACTTACAAAGGGGAGGATCTAAATACTTTAATAACTGATCCTTGGAAAGTATTTACCTGCCAACCAAATGAACAGGGTTGTGAAATTGAGTTTTCAGATGATAAGTATAGCGAAGGAACTAGAGATGCTGTTTATTATGTTAGAGCAATTCAAGAGGCTTCTCCGACAGTCAATGCAGGGAACCTGCGATGTACTTACAATGAAAATGGAGAGTGTACGAAAGTAAATATCTGTTATGGCGATAATAGGACTTCTAAAGATGACGATTGTTTAGTTCTCTCTGAAGAGAGGGCTTGGTCCTCACCTATCTATTTAAATTACTATAATCTTTAGTATTTAACCTATAAGATTATTGCCTTAAAGCAATTCATTAAACTTATATTAAGAATTAATCATGGAAGAGAGCCAACCTAAGTCCAATATAAACTTTAGAACGAAATTTTATTATGGATTTGGATCTATTTCTTTTGGAATAAAAAACAATGGATTTAGTTATTTTGTTCTTTTTGTTTACAGCTCTGTACTAGGCCTTCCAGCCTGGATGGCTGGTTTAGCTTTAAACCTTGTTCTTATAGCAGATGCCATAACTGATCCATTGGTGGGTTATTATTCAGACAGGACAAGATCAAGATGGGGTAGAAGACATCCTTTTATGTACGCTGCTGCTCTTCCAGTTGCTATAACTTATTATTTCTTATGGACCCCACCTGAATCTTTAACAGATTGGCAGCTATTTTCTTATTTGCTTGTATGCGCCATTATCATAAGAGTTTTCATAACCTTTTATGAAGTTCCTTCCGTTTCACTAGGACCAGAGTTAACGGATAATTATGTTGAAAGGACATCTCTCATGTCTTTTAGATATTTCTTTGGTTGGTTTGGAGGGTTAACTACCTATAACTTAGTATGGTTTTGGTTTGGGCCGAATAACGTAACACAGACTTATACTGATGGCAGGTATAACCCCGAAGCTTGGTCTGAATATGGTTTAGTTGCTGCAGTATTAATCTTTATTGGAATAATTGTTACAAGTGCAGGGACTCATAAGCATATACCAGATCTTATAGAGCCACCGGAAAGAAAAAATACTGGCTTATTAGTAGTTCTTACTGAACTAAAAGAAACTTTGCTAGCAAATCGTTCGTACATGTTCCTTTTTGTTTCTGGATTACTGGCAGCTTTAGCAGGGGGCATAGAGGCTGCTTTCGCAGTTTACTTTGATAGCTATTTCTGGGGTTTAAATACAGACGAGATGTTAACCAGAGGGTTATGTCTTTATCTGTCTCCTATATTCGCAATTATTTTAGCCCCGATTTTTTCAGATAGATTTGGGAAAAAGAACACAGTAATGTCTTTATGGGCTTTCCAAATTGTGTTTGCCGCTTTGCCTTTTGCATTGCGTTACTGTGATTTAACTTATGGAACTTCTTTATTTCCTTCAAATGATAGTCCTTATCTGCTTGCCACGTTATGTATCCATGTAGTAATTAATGTAACTTGTGGGATTATTGTTTTTGCAACCCTGTCTTCTATGTTAATGGACTTAGTTGAAGACATTCAGCTTCAAACAGGAAGAAGGGAAGAGGGTGTTCTTTTTTCAGCAAGAAGTTTTGCTGATAAAGCAGTCAGCGGTTTTGGATTAACTTTCGCAGGAATTATATTGTCTTTAATCTCTTTTCCAGAAAGTTCAGTAATTAGAGAGCAATTAAATGGAGTAGTGCCAGATCAAGTTCTAGCAGATTTAGCTCTCTGGTACATACCAATTTGTATCATCGCTTTTGGTAGCGCACTATCTTTAGTTTCAGGATATACCCTTACAAGAGATGAGCATGAAGATAACGCAGCTAACCCTGATACAAAAGTGTGGAAAGGAGAATAAACTATTAGATGCTTTATAAGGCTACTTTCAAAACACCTATCGGAACATTAGGATTACTAGCCAATAAAGAACAACTACTTAAACTCAGCTTTAAAGGACTTAAAGACATAACTGAAGAATCAAAAGAAGATAAAAGCAGATTTAAGCTAATATTTAGAGAGTTAGACGAATATTTTGCTGGAGAAAGAGAACAGTTCTCTGTTGATTACTTAATAGATACTTCTCCTTTCGCCGCAAGGGTTTATAAAGAAATGGTCAAGATACCATACGGCACAACCTTGTCTTATTCTGAATTGGCCCGTAAATCAGGAAGAAAGTTAGCTTATAGGGCGGTAGGCACTGCTTGTGGAAAGAACCCTTTGCCTCTAATAATTCCTTGTCATAGAGTCACTGCAGTTAATGGTTTGGGTGGGTTTGGTGGCGGATTAGATACTAAAAGATTTTTACTTAACCTAGAAACCAACTAAAATTAACATTTTAGATTAGAGTGTACTCATGAGCGCATGTAATTCCATCGAGGAAAAATTAAAAAATGAACTTAACCCCTCTCACTTAGAGATAATTGACGAGAGCTATTTACATAATGTTGAGCCAGGAAGAGAGTCTCACGTCAGGATAGTGGCAGTATCAGAAAAGTTCAAAGATTTAAGCTTAGTTAAAAGGCATCAACTTATTTATAGCAATATACAAGAAGAGTTATCTGGGCCCATCCACGCAATATCTCTGCACACTTTTACATCTCAAGAATGGGAAGACAAAAATCAGGTAGCAGAAGCCTCGCCTGACTGCTTAGGCGGATCAAAGAAGGAAGCTGAATAGTCATATGTCAAAATATCACGTATTAACTTTCTATCAGATTAAACAGATTTCTGATCATGAGAAACTAAGTAGAGATGTTACTAGATATGCTACTAAAAACTCTTTATTAGGCACATTCTTTTCAACACCCCAAGGCATTAATACTACTATGTCTGGAGAAAGAGAAGCCTTGAAAGGTTTAATAGAATTGCTAGAAAATAAATTTGACTTATCTCTATTCAATCCAAAATGGTCTCTTACAGAAGAAATACCTTTTAAAAGGTTAAGGGTCAGATTAAAGCCTAAACTACTCCCTTTGGAAGGTAATTTTGATCCTGTTTTGAAGAGAGGAGAGCATTTAAACGCAGAAGATTGGAACAAAATTATTTCTGAGTCAGACACGATAGTCATAGATGTTCGAAATGATTATGAAACTGATATAGGTACTTTTAAGAATTCCATTATTCCAGAGATGAAAGACTTTACAGAATTCCCAGATTTCGTAGATGGTTTGAAAGAAGACAAAAAAGCAAAAATAGCTATGTTCTGTACAGGAGGGATACGCTGTGAAATTGCCTCTTCTTTTATGATGGAGAAAGGTTTTGATGAGGTATACCAGCTAGAAGGAGGAGTGCTAAATTATTTAGATACTGTTAATAAGGAAGAGAGTTTATGGGAAGGGGAATGTTTTGTATTCGATGAACGTGTCTCGTTAGACAACTCTCTTAACAAGGGAAAATATGTTCAGTGCTTTGGTTGTCGTCGACCTTTATCTGATAAGGATTTAAAATCACAACATTACCTAAAAGGAGTATCTTGTAGTTATTGTTTTGATGTATCGTCTGAGTTTGATAAAGAAAGGTTTGCTCAAAGACAAAAACAGATTGAACTTGCTGAAGCAAGAGGCCATAAACACATGGGAGCAATGGCAAAACAAAAAAAATGAAACCAACTATCTCACGAAGATTTGCTGATTTAGTAACTGGTTCACCTAAGACTGTACTATTTATTGTAGCCAGCTTTTTAGTCTTTTCTTCATTTAATCTAAAAGATTTTAAACTAGACGCTTCCTCTGATTCTCTGGTTTTAGAAACCGATGATGATCTCAAATATTACAGAGAGATTAGTGCCGATTATTCCTCTTCTGATTTTTTAATCGTAATCTTTGAACCTAAGAAAGATTTATTTAGTAAGGAAGTTATTTCGCAAGTTAGGTCTATGGTTGATTCTTTTACAAATATTGAGGGAGTTAATTCAGTTCTAAGTTATTTAGATGCGCCTTTGCTGTTCAGTCCAAAGATGCCTATGACAGAATTGGTAGATAATTTAAAAACTCTTGAAGACGATGATATTGATCTAAATCTAGCTAGGAAAGAATTTCAATCCAGTCCTCTATATACCGAGCTATTAACAGATACTTCGACTGAATTTACTGCCTTACAATTAATTCTAGCGTCTTCCGAAGAATACGACAGGGCCGTTGATAAAAGGTATGAGCTTCTCGATCAGGAAGGCGATGAAGTAGCTTTAGACGAAATAAATACGCAAATAAGATTATTAAATACTGAAGCCTCTATCAAAAGGGATCAGCTAATAGCTACAACAAGAGAAGTGATGGATAGTTACAGAGATTTTGGGAACATCTACTTAGGCGGCACTGCCATGATCGCCTCTGACATGATAAGTTTTATTAAAAGCGACCTTCAGTATTTTGCTTTAGGTGTATTAATAATGTTCATCATTACTCTTGGAGTAATATTTAAAAAAATAAGATGGGTAATTATGCCTCTTGCATCAAGTGGACTAGTGGCTCTTTTTGTAATTGGATTTCTAGGTTTAATGGATTGGAGAGTAACTGTAGTTTCATCTAACTTCATTTCTTTGCTTTTAATCATTACGATTTCTTTAACAATCCATTTAATTGTTAGATATCAGGAACTCTGTGAGTTACAGCAAGATAAGAATCAGAAAGAAATAGTGTCTATGACAGTAGAACAAATGTTAAAGCCTTGTTTTTACACTGCTCTAACTACAATTATTGCATTTGCTTCTTTAGGGGTTAGTGAAATAAAGCCTGTAATAGACTTTGGTCGGATGATGGTAGCAGGTATCTTTTTTGCCTTTTTATTTGCCTTTACTTTAGTCCCAGCTGTTATGGTTTCTTTTTTCCCTAGAGATTCTGAATCAAAGGATTTTAGCAAAGGCATTACATTAGTTTTCTCGAACTTTACTATCAGTAACGCTAAAGCCGTAATAGGAATTGCTCTATTCTTTGCTGCTTTGTCCTATGTAGGGATTTCTAAACTTACAGTAGAAAATAGATTCATAGATTACTTCAAGCCATCTACAGAAATATATAAAGGAATGGAGCTTTTAGATAAAAAACTTGGTGGCACAGCTCCTTTAGATATAGTGCTTAATGCTCCAAGTAATTGGAATGTAGAAGAGGAAGGGTTCGATGATGATTTTGGGTTTGAAGACGACGAGTTATCCACTAATGGTTATTGGTGGAATACTGTTGCAATAGACCAACTAGAAGAAGTTCATGATTATGTAGAATCTTTACCTGAGATAGGAAAAGTTCTTTCTGTAGCAAGTGGTATAAAAGTTGCTAGAGAATTAAACGACGGAGAGGAGTTATCGGAGTTAGACCTTGCTTTAGTTAAAAACATGCTTCCTGAAGATATCAAAGAAACGTTGTTAAGTTCGTATATCAGTGAAGATGAAAATCAAGTTAGAATTTCAGCCAGAGTCTTGGAGTCTAGTTACGGTCTTAATAGAAACGAGCTTCTAGAAGAGATTTCTACTACTTTAGAAGAAGAGTACGGTTTTACAAAAGAAGAATATAGATTAACTGGACTAGCAGTTCTTTATAACAATATGTTGCAAAGCTTGTTTGATTCTCAAATTGGCACCATCTCAATTGTCTTTAGCGTTATCTTTATTATGTTTTTAATTTTATTTAGATCATTTTACTTATCTGTTATCGGCATTACCCCAAATCTTTTAGCCGCAGGTGTTGTATTGGGAAGTATGGGGTTAATGTCTATACCGCTTGATATTATGACCATAACGGTAGCCGCAATCAGTGTGGGTATGGCAGTAGATAACACGATACATTACATACATAGATTTAAAGTAGAGTTTAAACAAACTGGTAAATACGAACTTTCAATGGTTAATAGTCATAGAACGATTGGCAGAGCAATGCTTTACACTTCTTTAACTATAATAATTGGCTTTCTAGTGTTTGCTACTTCAAACTTTAACCCAAGTGTTTATTTTGGGTTTTTTGTATCATTGGCCATGATTATGGCATTATTAGGAGCATTAACTTTGTTACCACAATTATTGCTATATTTTAAGCCATTAGGAAAAGAGAAATAAATAGGAGAAAATCATGGGACCTTTAAAAGGATTAAAAATTGTTGAAATGGCTGGAATTGGTCCAGGGCCTTTTTGTGGAATGGTCTTAGCTGATTTAGGTGCAGAAATCATAAGAGTAGATAGAGCATCTGCTTTAGGAGGAGGTACCAGGGAAGAGCCTGCTAATAGAGGTAAGAAATCAATTGCTGTTGATTTGAAGTCTCCAGAAGGGGTAGAAGTAGTATTAAAGCTAGTTGAGAATTCTGATGCAATATTTGAAGGGTTCAGGCCGGGTGTTATGGAGAGATTAGGTTTAGGACCAGACATATGCCAGGACAGGAACAAAAAACTTGTCTATGGAAGAATGACTGGTTGGGGACAAACTGGACCGTTAGCGGATGCGGCTGGTCATGATATTAACTATATATCTTTATCAGGAGCATTAGCAGCCATTGGAAGGCCCGGGTCTCCACCTGTTCCTCCTCTTAACCTTATAGGAGACTTTGGTGGAGGAGGTATGTTGTTAGCGCTTGGATTGGTATCTGCTCTTTTGGAAGCTAAAACTTCTGGAGAAGGACAAGTTGTTGACGCTGCCATGACAGACGGTTCTGCTTTGTTGATGACAATGATTTACTCCATGCAACATTCTGGTTTTTGGAAAGCTGAAATGGGTTCAAATTTATTAGATGGAGGAGCGCATTTCTACGACACCTATGAATGTAATGATGGTAAGTTTATTTCTATCGGTTCAATAGAACCCCAATTCTATAAGCTGCTTTGTGAAATAGCAGAACTCGATGAATCTACTTTTGGTGATCAAATGAAAAGAGATTCATGGCAAGAAAAGAAAGAGTTTATTAAGGATATATTTTTAAGTAAAAGTAGAGATCAGTGGTGTGATCTGATGGAAGGGACTGATGTTTGTTTTGCACCGGTTCTAGACATGACTGAAGCTCCACTCCATCCCCATAATGTGGCGCGCAAGACATTCATAGAAATGGAAGGGGTTACCCAGCCTGCTCCAGCACCAAGATTTTCTAGAACAGAACCGGAAGTCTCTTCAGCACCTGCTTTAGTGGGGGAACATTCCCAAGAGATTCTTGAAGCACTAGGCTTATCTAAAGAAGAAATCGATAATTTAAAATCGTCTGAAGCTGTCGTTTGAAGGAGGTAATCTTAGTAACAGGAAAAGATTGTCACCTATGTGAACAAGCTAAAGATCTATTAACTGAGTTGCAAGAAGATCAATTAATATTTATTGAGAAAGACGTTTATTCAAAAAGAGATTACTTAGATAAATATTGGGATAAGATCCCGGTAATTTTATTTAAAGATTTAGAACTTCTTTGGCCCTTCAATCAAGATAATATTAAAGATTTACTTTTATGATATATTAAAGAAGTTTAGTGAATTCATATATATAGCAGAAAAAACTAATTCAAAACTTTCACCTCTTAATTCCGCAATCCTTTTCGCTATATGTGGTAAATATTTAGGCTCATTTCTAGAAGAATTATCAATGCCCATGTCCCTAGGCAATAAATAAGGTGCATCAGTCTCAATCATTAATTTCTCTAAAGGAATTAGAGGAATAAGGCTTTCTAGGTGTTTCCCTCTTCTTTCGTCGCAAATCCATCCAGTTATTCCTATAAAGAACCCCATATCTATATATGTAAGCAATGCATCTTTATCTCCGGTAAAGCAATGCACAACACTTTCAGGAAGTTCTTTCATGTAAGGCGAAATTACTTCAACTAACTTTTCATGAGCTTCTCTTTCATGCAGAAATAGCGGTACTTTATTATCAATTGCTGCTTCTATATGTGCTTCAAAACTAACTTCTTGCTGTTCTGGTGTAGAAAAATTTCTATAAAAATCTAAACCCGTTTCTCCTAAACATTTAACTTCATCAAATTTAAGTAGGTCAATTATTTCTGTAAATGAACTTGAAGAGTATTCTTTAGCATTGTGAGGGTGTATGCCTGCGGTTGATATCATGAAGTTAGGGTTATGTTTTGCAAGTTCAGCTGCTTTAATACTTTCATCTAAATCGCTTCCAGTTATCGACATTCTCTTCACACCAACTTCTTTGGCATCATTCAAGACATTATCAATATCCTTTTCAAATGAAGGGTGGGTTAAGTTGGCTCCAATATCAAAAAATTGTTCTTGTGTTTTTTCCATAACGATGACTATTATAAGGGTGAAATATTAGATAAGGGGATAGTAATGTCAGGTCCATTAATGGGATATAAAGTATTAGAGTTGACTTCAACGGTTTCAGGTCCTTTTGCGGGAATGATGCTTGCTGATCAAGGTGCAGACGTCATAAAGGTAGAACCACCTGGAATTGGAGATTTGGCAAGATTTATGGGCACCACTAAAGATGGAATGGGTGCAATGTTTTCGACTTTAAACAGAAATAAGAAGTGCATATGTTTAGATTTCAAGAACCCTGAAAACATGGAGGTATTTCTTAAGCTTGCTAAAGAGGCGGATGTCTTGATTGAGAATTACAGACCAGGAATAGTGAAAAAATTAGGAATAGATTATGAATCTTTAAAAAAGATAAATCCTAATATAGTTTATGCCTCTATCACTGGTTATGGCCAATCAGGACCTTATAAGAATAGGAAGGTCTATGACCCTTTAATTCAAGGAACTGTAGGCATACCGTTTGCTCAAAACAATGATTCCCCTAAAGTAGTAAGAACAATCATCTATGACAAAGTAACAGGCTTAACTGCGGCGCAGGCTATTACTGCAGCTTTATTGCAAAGAGAAAGAGAAGGTATTGGGCAACATTTACCAATCTCAATGTTAGAATCAGCGCTTTACTATAACTGGCCTGACTTAATGATTAACCATACATTTGATGAAGGAGGGTTAAATATAGGAGAGCTGGCAGACCTTTTTGAAGTATACGATGCAAAAGATGGATCTGTCATTATGATTCTCATTCCTACTGATGATGTGTTTAATAAATTCTGTGACGTATTTAGTGTAGATTTAAATAAAGATGAAAAATTTAGTAACACTCTCTCAAGAATTATAAATAAAGAGGAGCTAACTACTCAAATTAATAAGGTAACCAAAGAAATCACAGCGAAAGATCTTGTTGCTAAAATGGATGCTGAAGAAGTACCCGCATCTATTTGCAATAAACTTGAGGATGTTTATAAAGATGAACAAGTTTTAGACCAAGGTTCGATAGTGGAAATAGAACACCCGGAGCTTGGAAAGATGAGAATGCCAAAACCGCCAGTAAATTTTAAAGGACAGGCTGAATTTCCTCGTTCTTTAGCGCCTATTTTAGGAGCCGATACGCGAGAAGTGTTGACTGATCTTGGTATTGAAGATGATATAATTTCTACAATGGAGGAAAGGGAGAAGCAGAATAGAGTGATGTTAGAAGGTTTCACCCCTATCTCGACTGAATAAAAGGAATTATGTTAAAAAAATCTTTATATCTAATAATAAGCATTCTTATAGCTACTGTTCTGGTAGTTCTGCAGACAACTTTAAGTAATCTTATTTGGTTATCTTCAATCGATATGCCTGTCTCTATAGGCTTAGTTTTAAATACCTTTTTTGCTGACTTGATTGGAATGAATTTAGGAGGAGCTATACCTTTGGTGGGATTAGTGGCAGCAGGCATGTTAATTGCTTATGGTGTTACTTTGATATTATTGATATGGATAGACACTAGAAAATCATATGCTTATGCTCTTGCTGGTGCAGCTGCGATACTGGCTATAGTTTTGTTAATGCCTTTAGCTTTTTATAACTTAGACTTGATCGCAGGTGCAAGAACAACACTAGGGAAAACTATTCTTATTTTGTGTGGGTTACTAAGTGGTTATTATTTCGGTTCTAAGATTGAGAATAAGGAGTAGGTTATGAGGAACTTAAAGGTTTTATTTTTATTTATTTTTAGCGCTCTTTGTTTAAACCTAAGTGCTGAAGATTTTGAATATAAAGTTATTGCAAAGGACCTGAGCCATCCTTGGGGAATAGCAATGATAGATGATAATAATATTCTCTTCACTGAATTATCTGGGCAATTAAGGAGAATTAAAGACGGCACTCTTGAGAAAGGAAGTATTTCTGGAGTTCCTGAAGTTCTCTTTGCGGGTCAAGGTGGTTTATCAGGAATAATCTTAGATCCAGATTTTAATGAAAATAATAAGATTTATATTGCCTTCTCTTCCCCCGATGAAGGGAAGAGCACTAATACACTTGAGGTAATTAGCGCTATTTTAGACTCAAATTCACTAACAAATATAACCACCATATTTAAGGCATCACCCTCAAGACGAACCGCAGCTCATTATGGAGCAAGAATGGCTTTTTTGGATGATGGAACTTTGTTGATTACATCTGGAGATGGTTTTAACTATCGTGAGCAAGCACAAGATCTAGATAATCATTTTGGAAAAGTGATTAGAATTAATACTGATGGCTCTATTCCTTCTGATAATCCCTACACTGGACAAGATGGAGCTTTGCCAGAAATTTACTCTTATGGGCATAGAAATTTACAGGGGATAGTTGTTGCCAATGGCTTTATATACGAGAACGAACATGGACCAATGGGTGGCGACGAACTTAATATTGTTGAGCCTGCAAAAAACTATGGATGGCCAGCAATAACTTATGGCAAAGATTATAGCGGAGCAATGATATCTCCGTTTACTCAAAAGGAGGGAATGGAACAACCTGTTAAATATTGGGTTCCATCTATAGCTCCTTCAGGAATGACCTTTTACGATAAAGATTTATTTTCAAATTGGAAAGGGAATCTATTTATTTCGGCATTGGTCCCTGGAGACGTAAGACGATTAGTAATTAGTGACTTTAAAGTGATTGAAGAAGAAACTCTTTTTTCAGACTTAGGGAGAATAAGAGATATAGTTACTTCACCAAATGGCACGTTAGTATTAGCGACAGACGGGCCTAGTGGTCAATTGATTAGAGTACAACCAAAATAATAAGGAGAATATTATGTGGGCAAGAGTAATATCAGCATTAATTGGAGCTTTTATGCTTTACAGCGCGTTAGGATGGATATTAGATCCTACGAGTGCAGCTGCTGGCTTGGCAATGACACTAGTCACAGGTCCTGGCGAAACAACTTTAGGAATGAATACACAGATTGGCGATTTCACTTCCTTTTTCTTTACTGCAGGGATAATGGCTTGTATTGGAGCTTATAGAAATGAACATATATGGCTATACGGCACAATCTCTTTACTGGGATCAGCAGCTGTTTTTAGAACATACGCTGGCTTAGTGCACGGAGCAGATTTCTTGACCACTGCAATTGTATTTGAAGTTGTAATGGCATTATTACTTCTTCTAAGTGTATATAAGATGAAATCTGATTCTTAAGACCCTTAGGGTGGTGATTTTCTCGGTGGCTGTGATAAAGTCACGCAATATTTTTAACAACAGGATTATTTATGAAATTTAAAGGGACTGACAATTATATTTCCACAGATGATTTGAGCATGGCGGTTAATGCTGCTATTGAATTAGAAAAACCTTTACTTATTAAAGGAGAGCCTGGAACAGGTAAAACAATGCTAGCTGAAGAGGTTGCAGCTTCATTAGATATGCCTCTTATTGAATGGCATATCAAATCAACTACTAAAGCTAGGCAAGGACTATATGAATATGATGCCGTAACTAGGCTAAGAGATTCTCAGCTAGGAGATGAAAGAGTAAAGGACATTTCGAATTACATACAAAAAGGAAAAATGTGGGAAGCTTTTGCTTCAGAAAAGAGAGTTGTTCTTCTTGTAGATGAAATAGATAAAGCGGACATTGAATTTCCTAATGATCTATTGCAAGAAATCGATCGCATGGAGTTTTATGTCTACGAGACCAAAGAAACCATCAAGGCGATTCAAAGACCAGTTGTAATCATTACCAGTAATAATGAAAAGGAGTTGCCTGACGCCTTCTTGAGAAGATGCTTCTTTCATTACATAAATTTTCCTGACAGACCAACTATGGAAGAAATCATTAAAGTACATCATCCAAAAGTTAAAAAGAAACTAGTTAAAGAAGCTTTAGAGATATTTTTTGACATAAGAAAAGTTCCAGGTATGAAGAAAAAGCCTTCTACCTCTGAGTTAATCGACTGGTTAAAACTGCTAATGGCTGACGACATACCTGACGAAATCTTTAAAAATAGAGATCCTTCTAAGGCGATACCTCCTCTTTACGGAGCACTAATTAAAAATGAACAAGACGTTCAATTATTAGAACGATTAGCATTCATGGCAAGAAGGGAAGGTAATACCAACCAGCAATAGAAATGTTTATATCTCTCTTTAATACTTTAAGGGCTACAGGTATACCTTGCACCTTAAGGGAGCTGTTAGATTTGATAGCAGCAGTTGAAAAGAACTTGGGTTTTGCAGACATGGAAAAATTCTACTTTTTAAGTAGAGCCATACTTGTGAAAGATGAGAAACATTACGATAAATTTGATAGAGCCTTTGATATTTACTTTAAAGGCATTGAAAGCCTTGACGACATTCTAGAGATGCTAATACCTGAAGATTGGTTAAAAGCAGAATTTGAAAAACATTTAACCGAAGAAGAGCTTAAGAAAATAGATTCTTTAGGTGGTTTAGAAAAACTTCTTGAAGAGTTTAAGAAGAGAATGGAAGAGCAGGAAGAACGACATGAAGGTGGAAGTAAATACATAGGTACTGGCGGCACATCTCCCTTCGGTAATTCTGGTGAAAACCCAGAGGGAATAAGAGTTGGCGGCGAAGGAGGAAAAGGGAAGGCTGTTAAAGTTTGGGAAGCAAGAGACTTTAAAAACCTTGATGACGACGTTGAGTTAGGCACAAGGAATATGAAGGTCGCATTAAGAAGACTAAGAAAATTAATAAGAGATAGTGCCGATGAAGAATTTGATCTAGATGGAACCATAAGTTCAACAGCAAAAAAAGCTGGAATGTTAGATGTTAAATTCAGACCTGAAAAAAGAAATGCCGTTAAAGTTTTAGTTTTATTTGATGTAGGCGGTTCCATGGATCCTCATATCAAAGTTTGTGAAGAACTATTCTCAGCATGTAAAACAGAATTTAAAAATCTAGAATATTTTTACTTCCACAACTTCATTTATGAAACCGTGTGGAAAGATAATAGAAGAAGGCAAAATGAAAGGATTTTTACTGAAGACATCATTCATAAATATTCAGCAGACTACAAGATACTTTTCGTTGGAGATGCAACCATGGCTCCTTATGAAATCACAAACCCAGGTGGTAGCATTGAACATTGGAATGAAGAAGCTGGAGCACTATGGATGAAAAGGCTGGTAGGTGTTTATGACAAGTTAGCGTGGTTAAACCCAGTTCCTAAAGAACATTGGGAATACAGCTCATCTGTTGAATTAACTAGGAGTTTAGTAGAAGACAACATGTTTCCTTTGACCTTAAGAGGGTTAGAGGAAAGCATGGCATACCTTAGTAAATAAAAAGTCCTATGAAGGCTTTATCCATTTCCAATCTTAAAAAAGAATATCAAGGGGGTATTCAAGCACTAAAGGGCATAGACCTTGAAGTGAATGAAGGAGACTTCTTTGCATTGTTGGGTCCTAATGGTGCTGGTAAATCCACAACTATTGGTGTTATTAGCTCTCTGGTAACAAAAACTTCAGGCCAGGTAAAAGTACTAGGTATAGATATCGACGAGAACCATTCGCTCGCCAAAAAGAAATTAGGTGTTGTTGGCCAAGAGGTTAATTTTAATCAATTTGAGAAAGTGGGGGACATCATTAGAAATCAAGCTGGTTATTACGGTTTAGGCTTTAGAAAGTCTAAAGAAAATGCCAAGTATTACATGAAAAAGCTAGATATTTGGGATAAAAGAAATGAACAAGCTAGGAAACTCTCTGGTGGTATGAAGAGAAGGATAATGGTAGCCAAGGCTTTGGTTAATAACCCTGAACTATTAATCCTTGATGAGCCTACTGCTGGAGTAGATATAGAGTTAAGACGATCTCTATGGGACTTCTTAACTGAGATAAATAATAATGGTACTAGTATTATTCTTACGACACATTATCTAGAAGAAGCTGAAAGGTTATGTAGAAATATAGCCATAATAGATTCTGGAGAAATTGTTGAAAATACAAGCATGCAAGAATTGCTAACAAGATTAGAAGTAGAAACCTTCATTTTTGATTTACTTAAACCATTAAGTGCAACACCAGAAATTAATGACTTAAAAGTTGTTTTAGAAAACCCAAGAAGGATTAAAGTTACAATAGACAAAGATCAAGGACTTAATAAAGTGTTTAGCGCTCTATCAGAACTAGGCATTGAGATATCAAGTATGAGGAACGAGACTGGAAGGCTTGAGGAGTTATTCTTAGGTCTTGTAGAACCTTCTTTAAAGGAAAAAGATTAATGAATGCCGTTGAACAGATTAGAGCCTTGGCTACGATTCTTTATAAAGAAATACATAGATTCATGAGGATTTGGACACAAACTCTCATCCCTCCTGCAATTATGATAATGCTCTATTTTGTAATCTTTGGCACCCTTATTGGAAAAAGAATAGGACAAATGGGGGGATTTGATTATGTTCAATTCATGATTCCTGGTCTTATCATGATGTCTGTCATAAGTAACTCATACTCGAATGTCGTTTCCTCTTTCTTCGGACAAAAATTTGCAAGAAGTATTGAGGAGTTATTGATTACCCCGCTTCCGCATTATTTAATTCTTTTAGGTTGGATATTGGGGGGTGTATCAAGAGGGCTTTTGGTGGGTGCAATAGTAACCATAGTCTCTTTATGGTTTTATGATCTAAATGTTAATAATTGGCCTTTATGTATATTTGTTATCATTTCTACCTCGGTCCTTTTTTCTTTAGGAGGGTTTTTAAATGCCTTGTTCGCGGAGTCATTTGATGATATTTCAATCATTCCGACCTTTATCATGCAACCTTTAATTTATTTGGGAGGAGTCTTTTATTCTATTCAACTACTTCCTCCTTTCTGGCAAACAATTTCTTTGGCTAATCCAATCTTATACATGATAAATGCTTTTAGATTTTCTATATTAGGATCTTCTGATTTAGAAGCTTTGGGATTCTCAATTTATTCAGCACTCGGTATGATCGTTGGCTTTATAGTTGTCTTTTCTAGCATTTGCTTATGGCTATTAAACAAAGGTAGAGGCATTAGGTCTTAATGAATGTCTAAATTATTGCTAGGTAAGGATTCTGGATATCCCACAATTCATGACCCTTCAATCCTGGAGGGCATGAGTAGACTTGATTCTAGAAAGAGAATAGGCATTGATGAAAATAGCTCTAGGTTGTACGGAATAGATTCATGGACTTGTTACGAACTATCATGGTTAAACAAAAATGGCGTGCCTAATAACGGCATACTTTACTTTTCGTATGACTGTCATTCTAAGTTGTTTATTGAATCTAAATCACTAAAAATGTATTTGTTTTCTTTAAATAATGAAATTTTTGAGTCTAAAGAAAAGATTGAATGCACAATAAAAAGCGATCTTGAATCAGCTTTAAAGACAGAATTATCTTTAGAAATATTAGATAAACCTAGGGAGATAATAACTCAGGAAAATTCAATTGATTCATTGGATATCGAAAGACCAAGTCCAAAGCCTAATTCATTGATCTTAACTTCAACTGATAAAGAAGTTGATGAAGATATTTCATGCAGCCTTTTTAGGAGTTTATGTCCTGTTACTGCACAGCCAGATTGGGCTACGATTTTTATTTCATATAAAGGCAAGGAGATTGATCATAAAAACTTGTTAAGTTATTTGTTGTCTTATAGAAATCACCAAGGCTTCCACGAAGAATGCTTAGAAAAGATATTTTTTGATTTAAAGAGGAGATGCTTACTGGATAGTTTGTTGGTTAGAGCTAATTATTTACGTCGTGGAGGAATTGAAATAAACCCTGTCAGAACAGATCATAAGAACTATGAGCAAATTTTAAGAGATCAAAGGCAGTAACAGGAGTGAAATGGAAGAAGATAGACTAAATAAAATTGAATCTAAATATTTGTATCAAGAGGATTCTCTAGAAAAGCTAAGCAAGGAGTTAAGGAAGCAGCAAATAGATATACAGCAAATAAAAGATCAGATTCAATCTCTAAAAGAAGCTTTAAAAGAGAACTTATCGCAAGAAGAAAGGCATAACGACAAACCTCCCCATTATTAAGATTATCAAATAGAGCAG
>Ga0066852_10000022_pt1 | contig 43979 bp, 29 predicted proteins | sample ETNtaG_27_FD_67283 | JGI IMG/M metagenome (GOLD analysis project Ga0066852, IMG submission 67283) | Marine microbial and viral communities from oxygen minimum zone, Eastern Pacific Ocean - ETNP201406SV63 | ecosystem: Environmental > Aquatic > Marine > Oceanic | place: Pacific Ocean: Eastern...
AAATGCATATTGGGGATTTTAATGGAGATCCGGTTAATACCGGTACTTTCTCTGAAGTTACTCAAAAGATAGAGGTAGGGTATTTTAATGATTTGGGAGTAAACACTATCGAACTTATGCCGGTGAACGAGTGCCAAGGGGACTGGTCCTGGGGATATAATCCGTCCTTTTACATGGCACCTGAATCCAGCTATGGAACCCCCAATGATTTGAAAGAATTGGTAAACAGCGCCCATGAACACGGTATTTCCGTTATTTTTGATGTAGTTTTCAATCATCTTTGGGGACCATCTCCATTATTTCAACTCTATCAGCCTTTGAACAATTGGGATTTTGAAGACCACAATTATGCACAATGTCCATATTTTCATAATGAAGAATCTCAATGGGGGTATAAACTTCAGCATTGGCATGAGGTAGATGGCAGGCAATATCGTGCCTGGAAGCATATATCTGATGTTTTACTTTCCTATGTTTATGATTATCATGCTGATGGATTCAGATTTGATGTGACAGCAGGAATTGGATGGGGAGGAGATGAAAATGGATCATCATTTTATGCTGATTTATTGGATGATATAGATCCGTCATTCATTTTAGTTGCAGAAGAAGACAACCCTTATCAAATTAACAATTCGGATTTTGATGCTGGGTGGGACTGGTCATATCACCATGCAATCTTCAATAATCTCATGGGATATTCATCAAACATGTGGGAAATACAGAATCATTTACAATGGTGGTCACAGAACTGGTCAGAACACACTCAGCCATGTAATTATACTGTAAGCCATGATGAAACCCGTATTATTTATGAAGCACTAACCTATGCCAATATGAATTTGGAAGAGGCATATAAAAAGTCAAAATTAGGAGCTGCAGCACTATTTACCGGGACAGGAACACCCATGATATATCATGGTCAGGAGTTTGGACAAAACTCACCTGTAAGCCTAGATCCACAGCCACTGCAGTGGGGAAATCTTGATATCCCTTTAGGTGCAGACCTGTATAATTATTATAAGGGTCTTCTATGGTTGCGAAATAACTGGGAGGTCGTTCGTGGAGAAAATCTGGAAATCATTTATCTGGATAACTCACAGAAAATTGTGGGGATTAAACGTCACGATGATATATTAGGACAAACAGTTTACTGTGTATTGAATTTTAATAACTTTGACCAAACTGTTTCAGATCTTCCTTTTCCTTATGGGGGATTTTGGTATGAATTTATACAAGATACTCAGTTGGAAACAGATTCTGGTTTGTTCAGTAATTATTTTATTCCTGCATCATCTGCGAGAATCTATACGAACTATAGAAACTGGTCTTCTGGAGGAAATGAAGATGTGGATGTCACCATACTTTCCGGGTGGAACTTGATTTCTCTCCCTCTGGAAGTCCAGGACTCTGAATATTCAGTTGTTTATCCAGATGCTGTAGAGGGAACTATGTACGGTTTTGATGGAACTTATTATTCAACTGTTAATCTAAATTCCGGGAACGGGTATTGGCTCTTTTTTGATGAGAATGGAACCCACACAGTATCTGGAAATCCTATCACAAGCTTAACAGTGTCACTGGTGGAGGGATGGAATCTTATTGGAAGTATTTCCAACGCTATTTCTGTTTCATCCATTTCCGATCCGGAAGGAATCATTGTTTCAGGCACATTTTATGGGTTTAATGGTACCTATGTAAATGTAGGATATTTGGAACCAGGTGAAGGATATTGGGTAAATGCATCCTCAGCTGGAGATATAACAATGAACACGGGTCTAGTAAACAGAGCCAATGGATTACAACATGTATTAGAAAAACAAGCCAACACACTTAGGGTAATCCCATTGGGGATAGAGGTTGAACCAAGAATTTTATATTTTGGAACTAAGGTATCTGAAAGTGAAAAACAAAAGTTCAGTTTGCCACCAGTACCCCCTGCACCTCCAGTGGGAGAATCGGCTAGTTTATTTGATGTCAGATATTCCAACAATTCAAGATTATGTGGTGATTCCGATGAATTGAATGTGGTGACAAATTCTGATTTTATTCGAATTGAATTTGAAGTAAAAAATAATGAGGTGTGGAAGTTGTTTGATGAAACTGGATATGGTTATAATATTAGTGATAATGGCAGAATAGAATTACCGGGAGGTGTATCAAAATACAGATTAATAAGGTCAGAGGAAAATTCACAACCTGAAGGTTATGTAATACATCCTGCTTTTCCCAATCCCTTCAATCCAGTAACAACAATTTTTTATGTGTTGCCATTTGATGTTGATATCTCCCTAGTTATTTATGATATGCTAGGGAAAAAAATAAAAGAATTGGTAATAGGACATAAATTAAAAGGGTCACATAAAATTATATGGGATGCTTCCGGTGAATCTGCGGGGATTTATTTTGTTTGTCTGACAGCGGGAAAATATCACAATACACAAAAAGTTGTTTTATTAAAATAAGTGAATGAGCACTCATAAATACCTTCAGGACAATCGAAATGATCAAATATTAATTTATGTAAATGGAGAAATACTCCCTAAAGATAAAGCAAAAATATCGGTCTTCGATAGTGGTTTTCTATTGGGCGATGGGGTGTGGGAGGGGATTCGTTTTCACAATAAACATCTTGTATTTATTCAGGAACATCTTGACAGGCTTTTTCATGGAGCATCTTCTTTGGATATAGATATTGGGATGTCAAAGGACAGAATTAAATCGCTCTTAATTTCAGTTTTAGATGCAAATAGAATGATCACAGATGTTCACATTCGACTCATTGTATCCAGAGGATTGAAAAAAACTCCCTACCAGCATCCTAATGCAAATATTGGGGAATCAACTATTGTGATTATTCCTGAGTATAAAAAAGCTGATAAGGTTATCAATAATAAAGGTATTAGAATAGTTACAGTTTCAACTCGTAGAGGGACAGCAGATACACAGGATCCACGATTGAACACTCTCAGTAAGTTGAATTGTATTTTTGCATGCATAGAAGCGGATAAGAAGGGTGCTGATGAAGGACTCATGAACGATGTTAATGGATATGTATCTACATGTAACTCCACAAATTTTTTTATAGTAAAGGGGAAAGAAGTATGGACCTCTACAGGTGAGTATTGTCTCCCTGGGGTAACGCGAGGTGCTATCATTCAACTATGTAAAGAAAATAACATCCCCATTTTTGAAAAGAACTTTTCAGTAGATGATATAATAAATGCTGATGAAGCATTTGTGACAGGAACATTTGCTGGGGTTATCCCTGTAGTGAATATAGATGGTAAAAAGATTGGAGATGAAAAACGTGGACCAATGACGGAGACTTTATTTAATTTATATAAAAATAAGATAGAGATATTATATCCATCTTAGTAAAATGGGAGGAGTCAGAATTGCCATGTGGTCAGGACCAAGAAATATTTCTACAGCTCTCATGCGATCATTTGGGAATCGTCCTGACACTTATGTGACAGATGAGCCATTATACGGGCATTTTCTTAATATAACTGGAATGCAGCATCCAGGTAGGGAAGAAATCATTCAATCCCAGAATACTAACTGGCGCGAGGTAACAAAATGGCTTTGTAGTGAAATACCAAACAACAAGACGGTGTGGTATCAAAAGCATATGGCACACCATCTAACAGAAGACATGGATTATGAATGGATTAAATCTCTGGAAAATTGTTTTTTAATTCGTCATCCTAAAGATGTCATAATGTCTTTTGGTAAAAAGTTTAAATTGAGTTCTTCCACTCAATTAGGATATCATCAACAAAAATATATATATGATTGGATTTGTCAATTTACGGATGATTTCCCTCCAGTTATTGATGTTCAGAAAATCATAAAAGATCCAAAGGATTCATTAAAAACCTTGTGTGGTAGTTTCAATATTGATTTTTATGACTCTATGTTATCCTGGAAACCGGGACAAAAGGATACAGATGGAGTATGGTCAAAATATTGGTATAAAAATGTTGAGCAATCATCAAGTTTTGTGCCGTTGTCTCAAAATGAAAAAGATATACCAAAAAAGTGGGAGTCCATTTATTCTGAGTGTATTGAGATTTATGAATATTTATTGTCTAGAACGAAAGTGAATAAAGTTGTCAATTGATATCAATATATCAATAGACTTAAGCAAAATTATTCACGATATATTTGTTCAATAATTGTAGAGACAATTAAAGGATATGAGTAATTATGTTTGATTCTCAAATATATTTAAAAAGACGAAACGAATTAGTGAAATCTCTAAAGGATGGATTCATCCTTTTTTGTGGGAATAATGAAGTTCCTATGAACTACCAAAGTAATTATTATCCATTTGTTCAAGACAGCTCTTTTCTTTACTATTGCGGCATAGATTTTCCCAATTTAAATCTACTCATCAATACCTATGAGAACTCCGCCACGCTTTATGGATCCAATCAATCAGTTAATGATATAATCTGGTGTGGACAGTCAAAAACCCTGAATGAATTGGCAAAATTGGCACACATAGATCAAATATCAAATCATAATAATTTTCAAAAGGACATAGATCTTATTTTATCACAAGATGAGATATTACACATCCTTCCTCAATATAGGTACCACAACAAACAGATATTATCTGAAATATTCGGTGGGGGAAAATGGGAAAACTATATTTCAGCAGATTTAATTAAATCAGTGATTTCACAGCGATCTATAAAATCGGAACTGGAAGTGGATGAAATAAAAAATGCAATGGTTGTCACAAAATCTATGCATGAAATGGCAATGATAAACACAAAATTTGGAAAAACTGAACAGGAAATTGTTGGCGAATTAATGAGTTTGGTCCATTCAACAGGGATGAGATTAGCTTATCCAAGTATTTTTACAGTCAGAGGAGAAATATTACATAATCAATTTTATGAGGGGATTCTTCAGGATGGTCAACTTTTACTGCATGATGGTGGTGTAGAATCTAGAGAACATTATGCCACTGATATTACTCGTACATATCCTGTTACCGGAAGGTTTTTATTGGAACAAAGAGCCATTTATGAAATCGTTTTAAAAATGCAGGTAGATGTTATACGAACTCTTTCTACTGGTGTGAAATACCGAGATATGCACTTATTAGCATCAAAGATATGTATTGAAGGATTAAAATCAATGGGTATCATGAAAGGAAATACAGAAGATGCAATTCGTTCAGGTGCCCACGCTTTATTTTTTCCTCACGGTCTAGGGCACATGTTAGGATTAGACGTTCATGATATGGAAGCACTGGGAGAAGACAATGTTGGATATGATTCTGAAATATTAAGGGATTCGCAATTTGGATTATCTTATTTACGTCTTGGGAAGACGCTGCAATGTGGAAATGTAATTACTGTGGAGCCAGGAATTTATTTTATTCCCGCTCTAATTGATCAGTGGGAACAAAAAGGTAGGCACAAAGAATTTGTTAATTATTCTTCATTGAACTCATTTCGTGATTTTGGAGGAATTCGTATTGAGGATGATGTTTTAATCACAAATGACGGATGTGACTGTCTCAGTTATGATATCCCTAAAAATATTTCCGAAATAGAACAAATTATGGGGAATGATTCTGTTTGACTAATAAGCATTTTAATCTGTTTTACTTTCCATTAATAATTTGTGGTAAAAATTAATTTGTCAGTATTTAACACGACTCCTCCTAAATTTTCCAACAATGAAGCGGCAGCAATCGTTCAAAATCATTATGATTTGATCACCGATATTAGTTCTTTGCCCAGTGATCGGGACCAAAACTTTCTATGTAGTAATAATCAAAAGAAATATGCTTTAAAGATATCTAATTCTGATGAGAGAAAAGATGTAATCGAAATGCAAAATGAATGTACCCAGTTCATTCATAAATTTGACTCTGCACTAAAGGTACCTATGGTTGTTACAGGAAAAACTGGTAGCCAGATAATTACAATTGATAAAGAAGAAACAAGGTTTTATCTTCGATTGGTTGAATATTTGCCTGGACAAATTTTAAAAGATATATTTCAAAATAATTCCATGCTTTATCAATTGGGATCATTCCTGGGGTGTCTGCATAAGACAATGTCCAGATTCGATCATCCTGCTGCTTATCGTGATTTTCCTTGGGATGTTATCCACATTGATTTTATAAAATCTCATATACATTATATCTCTGATGGAGAAGAAATCATCCATCATTTCATTGATCTTTTCGAAGAAAATATTCTCTCGAATGATTACAAGCTGAGGAAAGCTGTGATTCACAATGATGGTAATGATCATAATATATTGATAAATGATCAAGGTAATGCGTGTGGTATTATTGATTTTGGTGATATGGTGTACTCTTATATTGCATGCGAACCAGCCGTGTGTATGGCCTACGTATCTCTAGACAAGGAAGAACCTCTGGAACCAATTGCTCAAGTATTAAAGGGATTTCATGAGAAATTCCCTTTGACCAATAATGAATTGTTGGCTGTAATCTACATAGTTTGTATGCGATTGTGTATAACTGTTACCATGGCAGCGTATCGCAAACAATTATTCCCTGAAAATAAATATCTATCCATTTCAGAAGATCAAGCGTGGGATTTCTTAATCAAAATGCAAAAGGAAGATCTGTATAATTGGTCTAATGAATTAGTGGAATATGCTAAATCATAAAGCAATAAAAGATTTACGCAGCAAACATTTAGGACCATCCCTGAGTTTGTCTTATGATAAACCACCCATGGTATTTACAAGAAAAAATGCCAATGATTTAGCTTCAATATTAAATGAAGTAATAAAAGGAATGTAATTATGAAAAGACGTGATTTTATTAAAACTACTACTACTGCTGGTGTGGCCGCAACCTTGATGCCACACTCATTATTTTCATCTCCCGTGATGAACGAACGGATTAATATGGGATTCATTGGTACAGGGATGCGAGGTCAATGGGTATTGTGGCTTGCTGCAAAATATCCTGAAATTGATATACCTGCCATTTGTGATATTGATGATGGAATGATCGATAGTGCTTTGAAGATTCTAAAAAATGCCGGTAAACCAAAACCTCGTGTGTACAAAAAAGGAGATGAGGATTTCCGCAATATGCTGAAAAATGAGGATATGGATGGTGTGTACATTGCAACTCCCTGGGAATGGCACCACCCCATGGCCATTGCATCCATGAAGCATGGAATTCATGTAGGGACAGAAGTTCCGGCAGCCCTTACTGTGAAAGATTGCTGGGATCTTGTAAATACATCCGAAAGGACAGGAAAACATTGCATGATTATGGAAAATGTTTGTTACCGCAGAGATGTAATGGCAGTGCTCAATATGGTGCGCAAGGGATTGTTTGGTGAGCTACTCCATTGTCAGGGCGGCTACCAGCATGACCTGCGTCATGTGAAATTTAATGATGGGAAACAACCATATGGCGGCGGGGTAGAATTTGGCGAAAATGGATATTCTGAAGCTAAGTGGCGTACGCAGCATTCCATTGATCGAAATGGTGATCTATATCCGACTCATGGACTTGGTCCTGTAAGTACAATGCTTGATATTAATCGTGGAAACCGGATGGTCCATCTCACTTCTACGGCGACACAAAGCCGAGGACTACACAAGTATATTGTTGAAAAGGGTGGGAAAGATCATCCCAATACCAATGTGAAATTCAAACTGGGTGACATCGTATCTACAGTTATCAAATGCGCCAACGGACAAACCATCCTGTTGAGCCATGATACGAATTCTCCACGGCCATATAGTTTGAATTTTCGAGTTCAGGGCACACAGGGAATCTGGATGAAAGATAATAATTCAATTTATATTGAGGGAATAAGTACTGAAGAACATCGCTGGGAACCGGATGAAGAATATTTAAAAAAATACGATCATCCACTCTGGAAACGGTTTGAAGACCAGGCTGCAGGATCTGGTCACGGTGGGATGGATTTTTTCATTCTTCGGGCGTTTATAGAATCCTTAAAACGAAACACATTACCACCCATTGATGTATACGATTCCGTTAGTATGAGTGTCATTTGTCCTTTGTCGGAAAAATCAATTCGACTGAATAGTACTTCTGTGAAAATCCCCGATTTCACCCGCGGAAAATGGAAAACGAATCAACCAATATTTGGACTTAGTGATCAGTCATGATTCTTTCAGTCATAGATTGGCTTATCATTTGTGCTTATTTCGTAATTACTTTAGCAGTTGGCATCTGGGCATCAAAACAGGCAGGAAAAGACACCAAATCCTTTTTCCTGGCTGGGCGTAATATGCCATGGTGGCTGTTGGGAGTTAGTATGGTGGCCACCACATTTTCCACCGATACACCAAACTTGGTAACGGACCTTGTACGGCGGAATGGTGTTTCAGGAAACTGGACCTGGTGGGCGTTTCTTTTAACCGGTATGTTGACAGTTTTTGTTTATTCCAAACTCTGGAGGCGCTCTGGAGTCCTCACCGATATTGAATTTTATGAATTACGCTACAGCGGTCAGGCTGCGGCATTTTTGCGAGGGTTTCGTGCATTATATTTGGGATTGGTGTTCAATACACTTGTTATGGGTGCAGTAAGTCTCGCTGCAGTAAAATTTGGTGAAATCGTTTTGGGCTGGCCCGGATGGATGACACTCACAATTGCCGGTTCTATTACTTTGGCCTACTCAGCACTAGGAGGACTCACAGCAGTCATTATCACAGACTTTGTCCAATTTATACTAGCTATGATTGGCTCGATATGGGGAATGTTTTATATACTGGGGCTGCCCGAAATAGGTGGATTATCTAACCTTATTAACCATGAGAATGTATCAGATAAACTTGTTCTATTCCCGGATTTTTCCAATCCCGATGTGTGGATTCCAATTTTACTGGTTCCCCTGGCAGTACAATGGTGGGCCAGTTATTATCCCGGAGCTGAGCCAGGGGGAGGTGGATATATAGCCCAGCGCATGTTCTCTGCCAAAGATGAATCCAATGCTGTTGGCGCCACTTTTTTATTTAATGTGGCTCATTATGCCCTGCGTCCCTGGCCATGGATTCTGATTGCTCTGTCATCGCTAATAATATTTCCTGAATTAGCAGATATTCAAAAAGCTTTTCCAAATTTACCTGCTGATAAATTGGGGCATGATGTGGCCTATCCGGCCATGCTCACATTGCTTCCTTCAGGGATTCTTGGTCTTGTTGCTGCTTCACTAATTGCTGCATTTATGAGCACTATTTCTACACAGCTAAATCTGGGTGCAAGCTATCTTGTGAATGATTTCTATCATCGCTTTATCATGCCTGATGCATCAGAAAAACAGCTTGTCACTTCAGGGAGAATTTTTACAGTGGTTTCCATTGTTTTGGGTGGCGGGCTAGGTCTCTTGCTCACCAGTGCTGGGCAGGCATTTACACTATTACTCATGATTGGTGCTGGTACCGGAATGATCTATATTCTTCGCTGGTTCTGGTGGCGAATCAATGCTTATACAGAAATTGTAGCTATGGTGAGTTCGCTTATTATTGCTTTTTATTTCAATTTTGTTAATGTTGGATTGGAAAGTTGGCAGAAAATAGTCATTAGTGCGGTCCTCACCACATGTGTATGGATTCTAGCAACTTATTTCACCCCGCCGGATGATGACGAAACACTCAGAAAATTTGTTAAGAAAGTAAATCCCGGTGGACCCGGGTGGACAAAATATTCTGATGGTGTTTCAGCGGAGCCCTGGCCGGTTCCTAAAGGTATTCTATGTATGGTATTTGGTTGTGTTGCTGTGTATGGATTTCTTTTAGGTGTTGGGCAATTGATCTATGGTGAAATTAGTTCTAGTCTTCTAATTTTCGGATTGGGAATATCTGCCTCATATGGGTTATTTAAAACATGGAAATAAGCACTCCCGGTCGAATTTGTCTCTTCGGTGAGCATCAGGATTATCTTGGATTGCCTGTAATTCCTATTGCCATATCACTTCGAGCACGGTTTATTGGAGAGAGTCGTTTGGATAGGAAATGCATTATTAATAAACTGGATTTGAATGAAGTAGAATCTTTTTCGTTGGATGACCTGACATACACAAAACCACGGGATTATTACAAAAGTGGTGTCAAGGTATGTTTGGATGAAGGGCTTACATTCTCTAACGGTTTTGAATGTGAAGTCACCAGTGATATTCCTGTGAAAGCCGGGACAGGTAGTTCATCTGCGATTATGGTGAGTTGGATTCATTTTTTATCACAAGTTGCAGATAAACCAATAGAATGGGACCAGCAAAAAATTGGCTCATTAGCTTACATGGCGGAAGTAGTGGAATTCAATGAGCCTGGAGGGATGATGGACCAATACTCCACGGCAATTGGGAACCTGATTTATTTGGAGTTTGAACCTAAAATTTTGATTGAGTCAATGAAACCAAATTTGGGTACGTTCGTACTGGGAGATTCCTGTGAGCAGAAGGATACAATGGGAATTCTTCAGCGCTGCCGAGATTCTCGATTGACAATTGTAGAGAAAATACAGTTACAGGACCCAGAATTCAGGTTACATTTGATTGAATTAGATGAAATTAATCAGTACAGTTTACACGCAGATGAAACCGCATTATTATTTGGAACAATTCAAAATAGGGACCTTTTAAGACAGGCCCTGCCGGAACTTAAAAAAGCTGACCCAGACCATAAAAAGATTGGTCATCTATTATCTGCCCATCATACAATCCTAAGGGACGTGCTAGAAGTCAGCACTTATAAGATTGAAATGATGCTGGATGCAGCCATGAATGCGGGGGCATTGGGAGGAAAGATTAATGGTTCAGGTGGGGGCGGATGTATGTTTGCGTATGTTCCTCAAAATCCAGAAAAGGTTGTAGAAGCAATTAAAGAAACTGGAGGGGAAGCCTATATAATACATTCTGAAGTGGGAACAAAAATTGATTAATTTTAGCGTTAATAGATTTATTATTTTATGAATGATATCACACTTCTAGTCATGGCAGCGGGCATGGGTTCCCGCTATGGAGGGCTTAAACAACTGGATGCAATAGGCCCAAATGGTGAGACCATTATAGATTATTCAGTTTACGATGCTGTTGAATCGGGATTTAATAAAGTTGTTTTTATAATCCGTCGGGAATTTGAAAAAGAATTTAAGGAAAGGATTTCTGATAAATATGCTGGTATGATTCAGGTCGAGTTTGCATTTCAAGAACTCCAATCACTCCCTTATGGATTTACATGCCCAGAGGGACGTAAAAAACCCTGGGGAACGGGACATGCAATATTATCTGCTTTGGACTTTATTAGTGGACCTTTCGTGGTAATCAACGGTGACGATTATTATGGCAGGGAATCGTTTAAAGTGGTGTCAGATTACTACAGAGAAGGGGCGGATCAATTCAGTATGGTAGTATTTCAACTAGATAAGACATTATCCATATTTGGTGGTGTTACCCGGGGGCTTTGTACAGTGAAGGGAGGAAAACTTGATACCGTAATCGAAACAGAAAATCTTCAGAAAACACAGAAAGGCATTTCATCAGACAGAGATATTGTATTGGATGGAACGGAGCCTGTATCTATGAACATGTGGGGCTTTACCCCGGTTTTATTTGATTATTTGAAAGATATGTTTGTAGAATTTTTAAATGAAAACGGCACTGAACTTAAAAGTGAATTTCTTATCCCATCTGTTGTCAATGACCTTATTAAAAGTGAGAGGGAACAGGTTCATATATTAAGGAGCAACTCAAGCTGGTTTGGTGTGACCTACAAAGAGGATAAATCTTACGTGATGGGGGAAATTCAAAAATTAATTAATGCTGGAGCGTATCCGTTAAAATTATTTGAATAATTATCTCAATATTTCGGTCATTATACCGACTTACAATCGAAGGCATACATTAAACCGTGCCATTAACTCTGTCTTAAATCAAAATTTCAAACCAGTCGAAATTATTGTAGTGGATGATGGATCAACTGATGATACAGATGAATGGCTCAAATTACATCATTCATCTGTTAAATTAATTTCCCAATCAAATTGTGGAGTAAGTTCTGCAAGAAATATAGGGATACAACATGCACAGACAGATTGGATTTCTCTTTTAGATTCTGATGATGAATGGTTGGAAGATAAACTTGAAAAGCAAGTTAATCTTTTATTGAAAAATCCCAATATCCTGTTTTGCCATACAGACGAAATCTGGGTTCGAAATGGTGTTCGAGTGAATCAGGGGAAAAAACATCAAAAGTATGGCGGGATGATATTTGATAACTGTTTAGATATGTGCCGGATTTCTCCTTCATCATCTTTAATACACAGATCTCTATTAGAAGATGTTGGGTATTTTGATGAAGAGTTAAAAGTATGCGAGGATTATGATCTCTGGCTTAGAATCACAGCAAAATATCCCGTTCTTTATTTAAATGAACCACTCATAATTAAGTATGGCGGACACAAAAACCAACTATCAAAAGTACCCGAAGGAATAGAAAGATATAGAATTCAAACTCTTGAGAAATTAAGACTGAATAAAATATTAGATTTCAAACAGAAATATTTGGTTGAAAGAATGTTGGTTAAAAAATATATTATTTATGCCAACGGTGTGCTTAAGAGGGGCAGAAAAAGAGAGCATAAAAAGTTAATGAATAAAATCAGGGAATTGGAAATTAATATGGAGGCAATACAAAATTGTTAGGGAGTAGCACAAATATTTTCCGCATTGCCTCCTGAATAAATCAGATATATTTTATTTCATATAAATCATTTTTTTCATTGCCCTGAAATTGTCAGTTTCTATTGTGTAAAGATAGAGCCCACTTGACACAGGGTGTCCAGTATCATTTATCCCGTCCCAATTCACAGAGTAAATACCTGCATTGATCTGACCCTGAACAAGATCGATGATTCGCCGTCCGGTGAGATTATAAATAGTCAGCTTTACTTCACTATTTTCAGGGATTGAATATGCGATAGTAGTTGTTGGATTGAAGGGATTGGGGAAGTTTTGGGACAACGCATACTCAGTTGGGAGAGATGATTCTTTTTTCAAAATAAACCCAGAACTATTTTCTACATTTTGGAAAGTCCCTGAATGATGAAGGGGATATTCATTCCCATTATTGGAAACAAGAACCCACACAGAACCCGTTTCATGCTTTATTTCATAAGATACAGTAAGTGTTTCTGTGGGATTTGAAAGAGTAATTTGTCCTTCTTCCTGCATTACTTTCATGTTTCCATTGAATCGTACATCAAACGCCCCGGAAGGTGGTTTGGGAGGTAATTCATAACTCTGCAACTCATTTTCAGGTATGGTAATTCCAAAGTAGAGGGGGATACCATTAAATCTGATGACGTTGGCGTCTGCAGTGCGGTCAGCAAAAGGTTTGATCCGTGAGGTACCATCGCTGTTTAGTGTAACCTGTCCATTCGCAGAAGCGTTGATCCAGTATCCTTTTCCAGGTTGAAGAGTTGTAGTGGACTGATAGGTTCCTTCAAAACCGTAGATAGACCCAGAAACAACAATCCCTTCGGGGTCATTAATGGAAGATGATTCAAATGCTGAAGAGAGGCTTCCCATGAGATTCCATCCTTCAGAGAGGGAAATAGTAACCTGATCGATGGGGCTTCCGCTCACACTGTTAGAGCCTTCCGCATCAAAAAAGAGCCAGTATCCATCACCATTTTCAAGTACAGTCCCAGGGACATAGGTGCCATTAAAACCGTAGAGAGTGCCAGGAACGGCGTCTGGATAAATAGAAGAATATGTTGCATCAAATACACCCACGGGCAGGCTCACCAAATTCCAGCCTGATAGGTAATTTACCATAGCACTAAACGCAGTACCTGAACAAATATTATTTGGATCCCATTCTTCAACAAATAATGGTGGGTCTTTTTTCCATTCGTCCAAAGGAAAGGTGTAATCTGTCCAGGAACAGCCCTGCTCAGAATCTTGGTGAAAATATCGTGCCCGGAAACGACCAAAGCCAAATCCCCCTCCTTCTTGTAATAGCCCTGTTTCAGAGTTCTCAAATTCCCATGCATAGATCATATGCCAGGGAATCGGACCGTTTAATGAAATAGAAACTGTATAAGTATCATCACCATTATCTGTAGCAGAATGATGAGTCCCATCTGTTCCATGTGGCATCCCTCCTATATAGTGCATCCACCTATCTTTGAGATTAAGACTTACAGGATCTCCGGATACAAATCCATCATCCACGGCATTGGTCATATCTACGGTAAACGTAAGGGTGACTGTCTCTCCCTCTGGTACCACAGCACCAACAGGGAGATCATAATATCCCGCTGTGGGTAGTTGCTGGACACTCCCATTATTCATGGTCATGGTAAATGTACGGTTTCCGCCACCATACTGTGGAGAATCTTCCCATCCGGAATTATCCCAGCCACCGGGAAGAGGACCATAAATACCTTCGAGATGAGATATGGATTGCTGACTATGCTTTATATAGTATTTGTATTCAATAGTTGCTCCTTGATAATTGGGTACAGATACAGGAAGAGTAAATATATTTGTGCCGGGTTCCCTCACCATCACACTTATATCGGGATTTGAATCACCCCAGCCATTAAATGCACCCCTAACCTGCATAGAATCTCCCCGTTCGACACTGAAGAGAGGTATCCCTGTGGATCCCGGTTCATCCAACCATTCAGTCATATCAACCGAAAAAATGATCGTGTTCGTTATAATTTCTCCAAGGTATGGAACCGTAAAAGAGAGATCTCCAGTTACAGAACCGTCTGCCAAAATTTCAACTGTTGGATTTACAAATGATTCATAACCTGCATAGGCAGGAAGCCAATCACCTTCACCTGGGTCACAGGACTCCGGTGTACAGGACACTGCTCCCCATTCGTATGAAGCGGGTCCCAATAGTTCTGTAGTATACGTCCAGTTTCCTTCACCATCATTTGTCATATTTTCCATAGTCCAACTATTAAACTGTCCTTTGATCCTAACATCATTATAAACATCATTTTCAATCACACAGGTTAATGTAACCTCAGCGCTGATTGTCTCCTCGTCAGAGGGCGGTTCATTATTGAAGTAAACCCATGCGAGGGTTGTATCTCCTGAAACAGTTGCGGTCCTATCACTGATAGATTCCCATCCTCCTTCACCATGTTGAAATTTGTAGAAGACTGCACCTGTGTCAGCAAATGAATATTGTCCTGACCAAAATTCTGAATTTTCATCTTCCTGGATAAGAGGCTCACCAATCCAGGCATTCATATCACCCGCGATATACATGACATTACCGCTGTAACCAAGGATTCCTGCTGTACTGACACGAAACCATACATCCAGTGAGTCCGTTTGAGTAAACGGAGCTTCGGTTGCATCATAATAATTCAGTGGTAAATCCAAATCGGATAAACCATCTACGAGGAGAGAACGATTTTCTGACGATTCCCAATGGTCACCAAATTCGTCCACCATAACATATTTATACTCATAGTTCCCAGGTTCAACTTGTGATGGGCTTGTAAGGGACCAATAATCTCCCTCTGTGTTAAGTAATTGCCAATCATTGCCTGCCCACTCATTAAAACTTCCCCGTATTACAATTACAGTTGAATCTGTGAATCCGGGTGCAGTTGATGTATTTAAATTAAATGTAACAAGAACAGAATCTCCTCCCACATCTACATAATCATTGAAGTAAACAGGTTCTAGAACTGTGTCCGTATCAGGGACAGTAATATTTCTTTGAACACTTTCATCCATACCCCACGCATTTCCATTAATAAATTTGTATTCGTGATTATCACTGGGGGTAAGGGTAAACGTAGTGGCGTAAATATTATCTCCGAGCAAAACACATTCACTTGTACTTGGATCCCATCCCTGGAAGCTGCCTGTAATATGGACACCAAGTTCTGAAACGTTCTGATAGGTCATATCTACTTGGAATGTTATAACCACATCATTGCTGGCAGGGACTTCCAAGGCCCCTTCATCAATCCATTGTGCAATTAAATCAATTTCATTTTGAGACAAACTTCCGGAAGGGGGCATATCACCTTGTTCTGATTCTGGGCGTGTTATTAGATCATATAATATACTTGAATCATGATCACCTGGAATAATAACATCACCGCTATTTCCACCTTCCATAAGATTAGAATATGAAGATAAATTTAAGCCTCCGGAGCTTGGGTGACATCCAGTACAATTATTATCAAAGATTGGCTGAATTTCTGTGTTATAGTCAACCTGACCAAAGAGGATGAGTGGGACAAATAAAAGCAGAGATAGATTTTTTATTAAATGTAACATAATATATTCCTTTGTTAATTAATTTTTTAATAATTATACTAGTGCATCATCAATGAGTTACTAATTTACTTCTAAATATTTAAAACTGTCAACTATACAAATATGTAGAATATTTGTGAAACAGGTTGAAATTACAATAAAATACCAATACAAAATTGGTGTGTGAAGCCAAGATATCTCATGGATTCATAGGCATAGTCAATATGAATATTATTCAGGAGATTTAATTGTGGGCTGAACCCAATCCCAAGGGAAAATTGAGGTTCCCTATGAGTTTCTTTGTTAAAGGCAAGAAACCGTTCGCCTCCCCGAAACACTAACAGGCCATTGAAAATGCTAACCTCTATACCTGCATTAATGTAGCTGTCGTTATCATTTGGATGATTTGCATCTAAAGACCAAGTAAAGGATAGTTGATTGAATTCATGTGTACTTGATACACCAATCCTCAACAGTAAAGGCAGATCAAATTTATCTGTAGAAAGATGTGCCGTGGTGCTTTCATTGTTTCCTTCTTGATTTGGATCTAAATCTGCAGGGATAAGCAGGTCATCCCCTGTCATTTTCATTTTCGGTCCGAAATTGGTGATACTTGTCCCCAGTCTGAAACCGTAGGGAGTATCAAACAATGTTCCAACATCAAAAGCATAACCATTAGCCGAAGAATTTGCAATACTTTCTCTTATGAGTTTCCCATTGAACCCGATTGAAAATCGGTCAGTCAGATTTAGTCCGTATGAGATGCCCAATGCATAGTTATCAGCTTTGAATGTTTCGCCTGTATTTTCATCCCCATATCGAGTTATCTCCATTTCATCCATGGTTGTGGACGTAATACTAAATCCTATAGCCTGACTATTTTTCATAGGAAAAACAAGGCCGATATAATCATGCGAGATATCAGCGACCCAGTTAGAATGATTAATATAAAACTGAATTTTTTTTAGTCGTGGCAGGGCGGCTGCGTTCCAGTACATGGCAGATGCATCATTTGCCACTGCGGTAAAGGCTCCACCCATGCTCACAGCACGTGCACCAATATTTATGGAAAGAAATTTAGCGGCAGTGGTACCAGATTTATCTACCGAAAATACCAGTGAAAGAAGAATAAAAAAGAGAAGTAGTTTAGATATTTTCATGGTCTATTTAATAATAGCAAATTTTCCCACATGTTCACCAAGTTCCGGTGCATCCACATGATAGATGTACATTCCATAAGAAACGCTGAGATTATCCCTGGAGAGGAGATCCCAGGACTCAGATCCATTTTCTATAGAACCTGAGTGATCATGATGGATATCACGCACAAGTTCTCCAGCAATATTGTAGATGCGGATGGTGCATTCAGAAGGAAGGTTTCGAAACTGAATTTCCCGGGGACCCCGCCCGGAGGAAAACGTATTTTTCTGCTCGAATGCAGATGCGGAAAAATAAGGGTTGGGAACCACTTTTATATTTGATTCCCATCTATCTTGATTCGCTTTTATAGGATCAATTCTGGATGAAATGGTTGTAAACTCATATATATCCTCTTTTAAGAATGGTTTTTTGATAAACACAAAAGCTGTGTCACCACTTCCTGGTTCATTACAACATAAAGACTGAGGAGCATTACTACCCGGGTAAGCAAGCCTGAATAGCCAACTTGCGGATGGTTCTCCATTCTCATCTGTATGGTCGAGAAAGATAATCCAGTCCTGTTCTCGCCAGTCAGCATTAAAAATTCCATCAGGATAAGACAGGAAATCGGTGGAATCATATGGGGAAAAATCTCCAAAAGCAAAAGGGATATCTTCCCATATCATATTTTCGTTTTCGGGGTTGGACACTTGTTTTTGGATTTTAAAGTTAGTGGGTTTTGAAGAAAAATAAGTTGTTTGACATAATGTTGGGATGTCTAACGCACAAGGGTCTCCCCCAACACTTGAAAAACAATAACATTCACTTTCGTATGTTTGCTCCTCAAGGAATATAATCCTGTAATCATTTGGAAGAGCTGCCCCTTGCCCTTGGCTGCTCACATACGTTCTGACATCAAAATTCCAAAGAGAGTCAAGGCTGTCAATTATGCAAATATTATTACCATCATTACAATATTCTCCGTCATTCTGATCGATACAATCAAAATCATTAATTCCCGTATAATCATCACAAATTAAATCTGAATTTATAGTGGTATTTAAACCCCAAAATGAGGATTCTTCATCAAAGGAGATATTATCTTCATTTTGAAATTGAACGCGAAAACCATCTGTGACCAGGTAGTCGTTATGTTCAGGGAGCGGATTCAAATAAATTACCGTATCAACGATTGTTTCAAGTATGATAGCATCCCATGTTCCATTTTCGTTTAGGTCTATATACTCTTCTTCAGGATCTGGTTGATTATTACCATTTAAATCATTCAATGGTTCAAATAATCCATTGTCATTTAAATCGTTATAAGGCTCTGGGCAATTGCAAATTCCATCATATATTTGTTGCCAATACACATAGTCATCAGGATCACATTCTCCGTTACCGTTAGTATCAGAACATCCCTCTCCATCACAAAATCCATCACCATTTTCATCAGTATCATTTAATCCGCAAATTTCATTTCCATCAAGATCAATATATGTATCACCCTCTTCAGCTGGATCCCAAATACCATTACCCAAGTCTGTGAATTGTTCCGCATCATCCCATACACCATTACCATTTTCATCAGTGAATTGAATGATATTTCCATCCATAACCTCATATTGTTCTGCATCATCCCATACACCGTCATTGTCAATATCAACAAGAGGTTCTCCCGCGTCCCAAATACCATTACCCAAATCGATAAAGGGTTCGAAGGTATAAAGAGAATCAATAATAAGAAATTCAGGTTTTACCAAAGTGTCACCTGTTATGATATTTTCTAAATACCAAAACTGTGTTGTAAGAGTATCATAAGATTGCATATTGTCAGGATTCTTAGGCAGAAGAGTATCCGTAAATGTAATGCGATAATTTTGTTCATCAATTATTTGTGCCGGATTAATTACTTCATAAAAGACACTTCCAGTAGATGTTCCGCTTATATGGTTAATAAAATTATCTTCGATGTGACCTGGGATATATCCGGAAGAAGGTTGTGTAGGGAGGGCTTCTACCACGTTAGGGCCCATCTCAAGGCCTCCTGTTAGAGAGTTTAGTCTGATCCTCATAGGTGAATCACTGGGGATGATATTATTAGTTTCATCTCCTCCAAAATCGTAAGCAACTACAGCATAATAATAGGTTTGTCCATTCACCACATCATGATCCACATACGAATGTTGGAGTCCTGTATCATCTCCAAGATAGAATTGTGCACCGTTCAGATCTAAGTGATGCCATCCTGTTCTTCCGTCAATCTTATCCCATCTTGCAGGTTGTCCGTTTTGTTCATATGGTTTAAAGAAGGTGGGATTCCCATCTCCATCGGTAATTTTATAGGCATCGTTGAACTCCCAATCCGTGGCGCGATAAATTTTATATCCTTCAAAATCATAAGGGTCTCCCCCGATCTCATCCATGAATGCATCATAGGAATTTTCAGCGCTACTATCCCAGTAGAGCGTCACTTTCCCGTCTCCTGGAACTACGGTAACATTTGGAGGATTGGGTGATTTAGCAAATCGATAATCAAAATCATAGGCTGTTTGGGCATTGGTTTTATTTCTCAGGGCGTCCGATTGATCATTCCCTAAGCAGATAGCCATGGAAATTCTCTCCGTTTGTCCTGATTTTAGGGGGAAATAACCGGATGTGACAAATAGATCATTGTCTGGAGAGACGATTACGCCATCCCAATAATTTCCTGGTTTCATATACGAATTCCACATAGTTGTACTGGTATTTATAGGGATGGAACCGGCTGGATCATATCCTACTGATGTCAATCCCATTTGATCTGATTCTGATACATCGGTCTTATCAATATTAGGTTCTCCTGGGAATCCAGACCCAGAACCTGATGTGGGTTTTTGATCATAGGAACCTGCATTAGTTCCTCCTGATCCATCTCCATATAATCCCACATCATCCTTAGTCCAATCCCAATCATAATCATTATCAATAAAGTCGTCCCGAGATTCATCAATCATCTCATCGATGCCCTCATCAATTCCTTCATCAATAGCACCATCACCATCATTATCAATTCCATCAGCATAGCGTAAACCGAGATCTTCCCAACCTACATCATACAAAATGATATCTGTTCCTGGTACGGCAAATCGTTTATATGGGTCATTTCCCGCTAAAAGTACAATAGAACTATCAATTACAGGTGAATCAAATTCTGCACCTGTTCCAAAAGGATAATCTTCACTTTCATTATTATCGATACCATCTGCAAATGCTTTTTCGATATTTTCATCCCCTAAACCGATAAGATGGATTATTTTTTTTTCGAAATAAATAAAAACAATTTGTTCCCCTACCATTTCACAAATATTATTTCCATCATTACAATAATCCCCTTCAATTTGGTCATTACAATCATCATCATTTAGTCCTGTATAATCATCACAAATCAATTCTCCAGGGATTATAGTTGCAACTGAGTCAATTATAGTAAATGTTGGAGGCCAAATTCCCCAAGTTCCTCCAGCAGAATCTATCATACCCTGTTTAACAACCGGACTATATTCTTCAGCATTTCCATTGTTGTCTATTCTGTCAGCATAGGTTACCCCGACTTGATCACCAAAAGGAATATGGGTCATGTTTTCATCAATTAGTCCATTCCCATTATCATCAATAGCATTTCCAAGCTCTTCTCCTGTGATCATTTCCTCAGTTATTATGGGGCCATTGCTTTCCCCATCCCCATCATTATCAATTCTGTCTATATTGTTCCCGGGAGTTTCAATAAAGGATGTAGCAGCCACCCCCACGGGATCCCCCCCGAAAGCTAAATTCCCAATTCCATCAGCATCCATTGACCAGGCCACATCATAGATAAGGTCAAAATCGGGGGTATCATCTGATGAGTCCCCATCTCCACCGACTAGGTCAGCAAGCCATAGAGAAAATGCAACCTTGTCTAAGTCTTTTGTCCCATCATTTTTTACTTCGTGAAGAATAAATACCACATCCTCGATAAGAATCTGATTCCATTCCATGATTCGTACACCTGTCAAAAGTCCTGCTCCCTGTCGGTCGAGGTCAGTGGTATCTGGAATGTAAGTAGTTCCTGATTCAAAATTGCGGTCATCAGAAATCTTATAGTATATTTCCTGCTCAGCGTTGAATTGATTTTTGCCAAAGTATCCATTCCATGATCCGGACCAGCCCGGGTCAGTCTCATCACCCATTTTGTCAGGCCATTCCATCGGCCAGGTATCTTCATCATCACTCTTGGAAAGGTTTTCAGAGTCGGGATTCAGGTATGATGGCACAGGCTGCCATGCTTTTGAATTTCCACTTTGATCAGAACGAAAAGGGATGGTTACCAAAGGCTTGAGTGTCGAATCTTCATTTGCTACTTCTGCTCCAACAGCTAAAGCGGTCATTGCAATATACATTTTCCCTGAGTTTACGGGCCATTCAAAAGGGTATTGTGATGGATCAGCTCCTGTTCTGCCGGTAATGCCGTAATTAAATACAGTTGCTCTGACCCTGTTGATATCAATGTTTGTATCACGCCTGTAATTTGGGTCACCACGTTCATCAGAAGGGATATGATTGCTAGCCTCAGATTGTCCTAAAGCAAAAGAAAACCACATAATATATATTAATTTGGTAATCTTTCTCATAATGATATCTGAAGTCCAAGTTGTATATTCCGTGGATTAGAATACCACTCAGGATGGTTGTAATAATCAGATATGGTATTGGGTCTCAGGGGATTCCCATCATCATTCTCTTCAGCAAGAGTCTGTTCAGCAGTACCGCTGGATCTTCCTGTATCTCCCCAAATAGTAATTTCGTTTCTTGTATCAAACAAATTATTAATAGTGAGATAAACGCGACCATTTGCAAAATTTTCAATCTTTATGTTCTTGAATAGTTTTAAATCAAAATTAATGGTTGGTTGTTTTCGGCGACTGTTTTGGATAAGGACATTGGCCAGGGTTTGTCCCTGAAGAGATGAACTTGTGTAAAAAGGAGTATATGGATATCCACTGCCATACTGAATGAGAATATGACCTCCCCAACCACGAAAGCTGGTGTAGGTGGACGCATTCAATGTATGCCTTTGGTCCCAGTTCAAGGGGATGATGGATCGTCTTGGTTCACTGTTATCCAAAATGGAACCGAATTCTTCATCTGGATTAGAGTTAGACCCTTCAGCATTTTGAAAGGTGTAATCCACATGCCAACCATAATAATTACCGAATTGTTTATCCACTGTGATGATAACGCCTCGTACATTTGAATAATCCTTGTTCACATATGTAAAGTAGGATGCACCGCCACCAAGATCAATGGGAATTCCTGTAGATACCCAATTCCGTACATCGCGAAAATAACCGGTTACCTCAATTTTCAGATCACGGGTTATTTCTTGTTGGAGACCTAATTCGTAGCTGGTGGTTTTTTGAGGTTCCAAGTCCGGGTCTCCGTAAATACCAAATTTTCCGCTGGTTTCCGGCATTTTATAGCCGGGATTAGAGTACAGCAGTTCAAACTGCGGTATCTGGTAAAACATTCCATAGCTGAAATGGATCACACCTCTGTCTGAAATAGGATAAGCAATTCCAAGCCTAGGACTAAATTGAGACTTCACAGCTGTTTTTTTATACCAACCTTTTTGTTTTTTAAGGCCCTCATTGTCAATGAATCCACCAAAATCACTGTATCTTACCCAGGTTGTATCATTAGTATCATCATCTACGTTATAATGTGAATAACTACCCCAGTCAATGTTCAGCCGTTCTTCAACAGATAGAGAGTCTAAACGCGGATTCCTGGGATTCTGGATATAAGGTTCATGAGAGTTCATAGGTACCCATGAATTGGGGTCAAAATAATCGTAACGCAGTCCCACATTTACAATCATGTCTCCATATTCGATCTTATCTTGAATGTAGGCAGAAAATTCTTTTGGAGCATTAAGGTAATAGGAGCGATTAGGATGATAATGGGTGACCCAGGAAGGGATACTTTCTGAAAATCGAAGCGGATTTTCAGATTGTTTAATCTGATTCCCGGACAGGTCTATCGTATCGCCTAAAACTGGTATGACAGGTGTAAACATCTGGTCATTTTCAGAAGAATCCATAAGAGCATAACTGTCCAGTTTAAGGCTGTGGATCTGATATTCAATACCAATTTTGATAAGATTGTATTTGTTGATCTGGCTGTTGAAATCAAATTTGATTTGCTTTGTTACTGTCTCTCTATAAAACCTGCTCATATCCAAGCCCCAGCGAGCGTATGCATGTTGGGGATAATAATTCAACAGATTATAATCCGAATTAACTACAGCCTCTCCATATTTAAAACCAGATTGGTCATAGTACCACTCATCGTATTCGCCGCCTGAAACATCACATATATTATCTCCATCTTCATCATGAAAAATCTCACCTTCGTCACACTGTCCATTTGGATGGTCAGGATTTTGTCCCATGAATGCAAAATAAAATTCATCAGGAATCCGGTATCTTGGGTCATTCAGTGATTCAAACACATACCGTTTATACGATTTACTTGATTGGGATATGTTCAAATCGTAGTAGGAAGTTGAAGATATAGAGTGGGAAAAATTTAGCCCGAGGATTTCTCCATTACTGAAGTGGGTATTTTTCCCGCCAAGTGTAAGACGTCTGTGATGATCATAGGTTTGATATTCATCATGACTTAAAATATATTTTATTCTCATTTTGAACTTAGGATTTAACTTAAATGTTATTTTGTTTTGTGATGACCATTTATCTACCCAGTTCATTGGCTTGATCTCTGGCTGTAATGTAGGTTCAGCAGCATCCCAGCTGTTATTTTCATTAAGGTCAACATAAAATTCTTCATCATCCCAGTGGCCGTTGTTGTTTTCATCATGATATGGTTCTTCTATATCCCGGATATGATTATTATTTTCATCAATGAACAATGTATCGCCATACATAGTAAATGTATTCAGTCCATTTAGCCATCCTTTGGACTTGTATAAGCGGCCGGAACTATAAAAAGTTACTCTGTCACTAAATATTGGTCCACTTAATGATCCGGCAATATTTATATCATTGAATGGTGAGTATGTATCCAGACTTCGAAAAACAGGATCAAAGCTCACATGATCTCCGGAATAATAATTCAATGAACCCTCAAATGTATTTCCTCCGTCCTTGGTGACCATATTAATAACTCCACTCATTGCCTTTCCATATTCAGCATTAAAATTTCCGCTGATAACCTGTAACTCCTGGATATTATCGGTTTCAATTGTAACAGAAATTCCACCATCATAAACATCTGTCATGGACATCCCGTCAACCATATAGACTATCTCACTTCCCCTGCCACCACGAATATGAATGCCGCCACCTTCGTCCTGTGTGATCCCTCCCTGAAGTTTAATGACATCACTTACTTCAGTAAGTGGCATGGTTTCCAGTACATCCGAAGTTACTCTGGCTTCCGAATTTGTTCTGTCAAATTGGATGACCCCACGGTCTGCTACCACTGTGATTTCGTGGCCTTCAACGACCTGAATATCCATAGAAAAATTCAGCCTAAATGTTTTGTCAACTGAAATGGTAATTTGTGTTACAGTTACAGATTGGTATCCAATCATCATGGCCTTCACTGAATAGACACCGGGAGGAATATTTAAGATGGTAAATTCACCAGAAGGGTCCGATGCAGTACCCAGATCTGTATTCAGGATGACGATATTACATCCTACTAGAGGGGTATTATCATTTTTAAATTTTACAGTGCCGGTTAATTTCCCCGTGGTTCCTCCTAAAACCAGCCCTGCTGTTACTGTGAGCAATGCAAGTATCCTCATATATGCATTCTCTTGTCAAGGATAAAGGATTTCATTATAGTGCTGTCAATATTGATGTCACTTTCTTTTCTCAAGTTACCAATGAAATCCTGAAAGGCATTTAATCTAGAGAAATGATCATCATGCTCGGTATCAGGGTTCTCAATTCCATTAAATATATTTTGAACGGTATGCTGTTTTTTTAATTCATCAACCTGTTTTATAAAATACTTATCATGGTGAAGATTTGCTTCAATCGCTTTTTTGAGAAGCACTTCCCTGATCCATAAACCCGATATGATAGATTTTGCATTCTCAATTGAATTGATTCGAGCGATTTTTTCCTGTGATAAGGTTCTACATTTTTTCAGAATATCTGCAGATGTCCAATATATATTTAGTGACAATGATTTTACAATAGGTAGGTTAGTCAAGATAGATTGTATTTCTACAGGCTCACTTTTTAATAGTTTAATTTCAGGGAGTAGTAGTAATAGATTTTCGTGATTAAATACAAGCCCTAATTGATTGTAAATCCAATCAGTATATTCACGGACAGCAGGACGTTTTTTATAGGTCTTGGCGATTATGTCTAATCGGTCCTTCATATGTAAATATTCATTTTCAATAAGAAATGGATCGTATTCTCTTTCCAGAAGCTGGATAATGCTGTATCCATCGCCTGTCATAATTGGTGGAGAAATTTCTCCATCATTTAATTGAAAAGCAATTTGTTCAAATGCTGGATCGAGATCTCCAAAATCCCTAAATCCCAAGTCACCACCGTTGGATGAAAGGAGAGAATCTTCGAAGCAGTTGGCAGCGAGTTTTTCCCAGGAGCGGCCCAAATCCAATTGTTTTTTGATATCTAATATTCCTTCTCTAGTCCTTGAAAAAAGATGCCTAACATGAATTGAAGATTTAGACCAGGTATACATTCTTCTCAATTCGGTTTCCCCTGCTATTAGTTGAGGATCAATCTCTTGTTTATAAAATGTGTTCAGTAGAAGTTGGTTTTTATCTTTTTCCATCTGGGGCGATTTTTCTATCTTTTCTGAAATTCCTTTTTCTTCAGCATATTCCATTATAATTGCTTCATCAATTAACAAATTCAATAAATCATAGCGATTCGATAGATTATCAGCTTGATGCGTTTTTGACAGAAAAGTTTGATACCGAGGAAGGTATGCATTGAGAGTAATAATGTCACCATCAATCTGTGCCAATTCCGGTTCATTTTTTTGATTACATGAAATGAAAATAATTGTAAAAATGATTGCGATCAATTGCTGATTCAAGAATAACCGGAAGAAAAAAATTTTATTAAAACGATTCATAATTTTTATTAGTTAACCTTAAGGATAAGAGCACCTTTACCGGGAAGATTAATTTTAGTTGTAAGATCGTATACTTTATTATCCAAAACACTTATTCCTTGTTTTTTTTCAGATATAACCTCATTGAAGCGATTAGGATCGATTTTCCTTGATCTTTTATTGTTATTTATCATTACCATTACAAGATCATTCTCATACGATCTAAAATAAACATATACTCCATTCTTCACTGGATAGTGCACCAAACTTCCTTTACCAACGGCTGAACTTGATTTACGCCAGTTAAGTAATTTCCTCATGAAATTTTGAGCCTCCCTTTGATCATTACTCAACCTAATTCCATTGAAAGCATCCATTTTATCTCCCGGCCATCCTCCGGGAAAGTCTTTTCTCAGTTCGCCATGATCTTCTGTACTGGTCATTGATATTTCTGTGCCATAGTATATTTGCGGAATACCCCTTGTGGTCAAAATAAAGGACATCGCAATTTTATAAAGATTCATATTTTCGTTTAGTTGAGAATATATTCTTTGCATATCGTGGTTACCAGCAAATACCACAAGATTATATGGATCTCCATATTGAAAATCATTTGCTAAGACTCTATATATATCTCCAATACCGCTATCCCATTTTTCTTTACTCATTAATCCCTGAACAAGTGCTTTTTGTAGTGGGAAGTCTTTCATACTAGGGATATAAGAATCATATTTATCAAAAGGTTTGCTTCCTTTTTGCCAGTACGCCACCATTGTAGGGTTATTAATCCAGGCCTCACCGCAAAAATTAAAATTTGGGTATTCTTTTGCTATTCTTTTACTCCAGACAGTTAAAAAATCTTTATCTATATAAGGATATGTATCTATTCGAAATCCGGACAGTCCCGCATATTCGATCCACCATATTGATACCTGAATCAGATAATTAGCTAGGAATGGATTGGACTGGTTTAGATCAGGCATTGTTTCAACAAACCAACCATTTGTTAAAAGTTCTTTTTCTGATTGGGGAATGTATGGATCATAAACAGACTCATGAATATGACTGCTTTGCACAAATTCCCCTTCATAATTAATCCAGTCAAATGTTGGGAGATCATACATCCACCAATGTTCAGAGCCTATGTGGTTTAAGATTAGGTCCATCACCAAACCGATTCCTCTCTTTTTAGCTTTTTTAGAAAGAATTTTGTACAGTTCGTTGTTACCAAATCTTGCATCGATATTATAGTAGTCTGTGGTTGAATAGCCATGATAAGAATAAGTATGTTGATCATTCTCTAAAACTGGGTTTAACCAAATCTGTGTGAACCCCATTTTTTCAATATAATCAAGGTGGTCAATAATGCCTTGGAGATCCCCGCCATGCCTGCCATCCTTATTGTTTTGGTTTAGTTTCTCTTTTAAGTTTAGAACTGAATCGTTATTCTGGTTCCCATTAGCATAGCGATCAGGCGTTATTAAATAAATGACATCTGCCTGTGAAAACCCTTGCCGGTCAGCTGAGGCCATTTCTCTTTTTAGCAGTGTATAATTATATTTTATCTTAGGCCAACCTTCCTTATTAAAGATGATTTCGAATTCACCAGGTATTGCTTCTTCTGATAAGAATAGATCAATAAATAAGTAATTTGGATTACTTAACCTGTGCACTTGATTAATCTCTATTCCAGAGTGAAATAATTCTGGTTCTAGATCAGAAATGTTCTTGCCATGAACCATCAGCTGCAGTTTGTCCTCGGTCATTCCCGCCCACCAGAATGGGGGTTCTAAATGATCAATTCGATAGGTTTCGGAACTCTTTATAGGTGATATAAAGACCGCTAAGAAAAAAATCCATATTGAAAATTTTTTTTTCATGAATTAAAAAATTAGTGGTTTACTATTGAGTTAACAATAAAAAAATATTTTATATTAATTTTTCATAGTAATAAATAATACAAAGAAAGAATTTAGTGACTCAGAATTGAGTTACGGAATAGAAATAATAAATTATATTTTTTATTTCTTTGTTTTCTAAAACTAATTCAGTTTTTTAAACTCAACGTCTGTAGTGGATTGATGACACATCCAGCAGTCCACCTTTGTGACATCAGAAATATGTTTCATGCCCGCTTTTCCCCCAATGGAAAAAGCGGAATCCAAATGGGTATTCATCGAAATCACCATCCGCATCATTTCACGGGCAACCAGTTTATGAGAATTATTGTCATCGGAATAATCTGTAATATTATGACAGAATTTACATTTTACACCCAGAGATTTGTTCACAGTTTTTTTCATATATTTCATAACATCTTTCTTTGTCTCAAAAGGAAGCACCTGCATATTTGTCATTTCTTGCGCTGAACAGATTACAGCAAAAACAAAAAGTAAATTGATGGTTATTTTTATTCTCATGAGATCTCCATTTAAAACCAGGTGTGGATTTGGATAATATATTCGGGCTCTGGTTTTTCACCGTCCCCACTTACAGAAGTAAATCTGCTTTGTAGTTTAATTTCAAAAAAGCTGATTGGAAAAATGTCAAATCCCACTATCCATCGAGAAATTGCATTGTTATTTATTTTAATATCCTCATCAAAAAGATCATACCGTGCTACAAGGTGTAACCCCTGATTCACTGGGTAGGAAAATTCACTAAAACTTGCTATAGAACTATTATCATCAACCCAATTTTCTGCAATATCAACCTCTCCTATCCAAGTTAATCCAAGGAAAGATGTTCCTCCGAAGACCCCCATCAGTTGAAAATCACCCTCTTTCATAAAAGAGAACCCCAAAAGAATAGGTGCAGAACCAATACTGCCTGTATATTCTCCTCGAAAAGTTAAGTTTTTGTCCTTCAGAGATTCAGAAAACCCATACCCACTTTCGTTCCCAGTAGCAAATTTATTTGCTGTACTTAATGTTATGAATATATCAGAAATATACATTCCTGCTTCTATGATACCGGGATTCTCTGCATAAGATGAAAACGGCATTCCTTCTTTTTGAAGACCATAAGACATCCTCAGATTCCCCCCCCGGGTAAACGCGGTGTGATCATCCAGTCGTAATCCATATGACGGAATGAATTTGCCTATCCTTAAAAAACCATTTTTGGGAAGAAGGGGAAGATAGGACCAGAACTCAGATTGTTGTTTAAGGAGATCCTGTTTTACATAAACCTCCACTCCTTTACTGACGGTTAGATTCATATAGAGGTCGCCCTGCATGGGGAAATAGGCAGTGCGGGATTCTTCTTGACTATCTGTGTGAGATAAAACCTGGAATCGTAAATCAGCACCAAAACGCATATTCTTTTTAATTTTTCCAGTATAATCCGCATCTGTAAATTTTATTCCTTTTTCCATGGGCAATTCTTCCATAGAAAAGAGGGATATACCGTAATCATTTCTAAGTCCAGATCCTGTCGGATTTACATGACAGAGATTGCAGGAAACCCCGTTCTCTGCTGCAAATCGTGGCAAAGCAAGGAGTGGAGATGAAAGAATGAATGTTAAAAGAAAATATTTCATTTAATTATTTTGTGCTCCTTCATTGATCCAGGTTTCAACAGATTGTATAGTTATTGATTCAAGGCAGCAGCCATTTGATGGCATCTGAGTACCATTTTCTGTCCCTGATATTTTTTTCCATAGAACAGAATTGGTAGCAATACCTGGTTCAACTAATAGAGAAGGAGCATAACCTTGGGAAATAACGTTAACAAGATTATTATAGCTTTCACTTTCTGAAAGATCCAATCCTCCTTGGGTCCCATGACAGTTCGTACAATCAGCATTAAAAATAGGTTGAATTTCTGTGGAATAGTTTATACAACTCGAATTGTCACCTCCCCATTCATTACAGTCATCTTGTACACAGTCATTAGATGGATTTATATCACACGTACCACAATTATCTTCGGCTGCATTACCATTACATATGCCCAAACAATCTCTCTCCTCTCCATTTGGGCAGGTACATTCATTTATATCGGTTATATTGCCTTCACAGGTGCCACAAGAATCTGTGACAGCACTACCACCACATACATTAGCACAGTCAAATTGGAGGCATGACCCATCATCCATAGTTGCGTCAAGATTGTAATTGCAAGCACTTTCTTCCATGCATCCTGTAACTTCAGAATCTCCAAGGTCACTGCATGACCAGAACAGGCACACTCCCCACAAGAGTAGTTTGGATAATTTCATCAGGAAAAAAATCTCTCTAATTTAAGATAGACAGCCCTATATATATCATACACATTTCAGATGATATTTGGTTTGATAATAGGATTTCATGTCTACCTCCTTTTAGAAAAAACTGTAATGTAAATTTATGAAAAACTATCTATAATGAGTTGAAAAACTTTTCAAAACAAATTTATCATTTTTATCAAATTATATGTCTTTTTTTAGAGGATTATAAAATAACAGTATAATATTAATGCATGTCGTATTTAAATATATGAAGATATTGTAATCTTAAATACTTGTATATTATATTTTTTAAATTGTAAGTTTGCTCCAAGTAATTTGAATGTAATGCCTGCTCAAGAGAGTATGAAGAGTTTTTGAAATTATTCTTATCGCTTCAATTGGCCTCCTAAACCTAATAAGGGCTCTTGAGCCCTACCTCAAGCGATATGAGCAGGGTTGCATTCAAAATGTTTTGTTTCAACCAGCAGAAAGAAGATGCCCTCAATAATAATGTAAACAGTTTAGTAGAATACTATAACTTGATATTATATTCAAAATCTGCGGAATATGCCTTACAGGCTATGATATATTTGGCAGAAAATAAATCTGAAAAACCGGTGATGGTTAGAATAATCGCTGAAGAAAATAGAGTTTCTCGTCAGTTTCTTGCTAAAATAACACAATCGCTGGTTAAATATGGGTTACTAAAGGCTGTACGAGGAAGGGCAGGCGGGGTCTATTTAGCAAAAGATCCAAAAGATATTTATTTAGATCAGATTATTTATGCTATTGATGGACCTCCACCTGAAAAGGATCGTTGTATCGTTGGTTATGATATATGTTCAAATGATATTCCCTGCCCCCTTCATAATAAATGGGAGCCAATTCGCAACTCAATTCGGGAAATGATAAAATTAGAATCACTTGCTGATTTAGCCAATGGTGTTAAAGAGAAACGGATAAATATGAGTAAATAAAATTATGTTAATAATAATACTTCTTTTCTATTCCTGATACTATTGCACAAACTACTATTCCTTAGTTTTTTTTAAACTTCATATAACAATTTACTGTTCTTGAAAGGAAATTGGTGCATGTTCCTTAAGTGAATTAAATTTGTCCGTGAAGATTGATGGACCTCTTATCAAAGGACGATTTCATTCCCGCCCTAACCGATTTCTATCGATGGTGGAAATAAATGGGGAATTGGTTCAAAGCCACCTGCCCGATCCAGGAAGATTGAGAGAATTGTTGCTTCCAGATGCAGAATTATATCTAAGACCAGTTTCAGATAAAATCCATAGAAAAACACGATTCACAACTGTCATGGTCTATCATAAAGGACAATTTATTTCTTTAGTATCTACTTTGCCTAATCGATTTGTAAAAGAATCTCTAAAAAAAGATGATTTACCCATGTTCAGAAATTATAAACTTGTTAAGTCTGAAGTGACAATGGGTAAACACAGATTTGATTTTCTTTTGGAATCACCAAAGGGTAATCCATTTTACCTTGAAATTAAATCTGTTACTTATGTTGAAAATGGTATCGCACAATTTCCCGATGCAGTAACGGAAAGAGGCACACGTCATGCATTGGCTTTAGCAGAATTAGTGAAACAGGGGAACAAAGCAGGTATTTTGTTTGTTTGCCAAAGAAGAGACGGAAAATTATTTAAACCCATGTGGAAGAGGGACCCTCAGTTTGGTGAAGCACTTGTTCAGGCCTATAATTGTGGAGTGAAAGTCTGGTGTGTCACCTGTGCAGTTACTTTGAAGTCCATCACTTTGTTAAGGGAAATCCCTGTAAATTTGACTGTCTAAATCAGAATAATACCCGACATTTCAAAAATTCAAATATGACCATTTGGCGGACGACAGCACTTTATTATTTAAATCTTATATTTTATCTCATTTTTCTGAACTCATGCGCTGCTGTTAAAGCACCGTCTGGTGGCCCGAAAGATAAAACTCCTCCTGTTTTAATTGGTAGTGATCCTCCTCAGGGTACTACAGGATGGAGTGGAAATAAAATTCGTCTTTTTTTTTCAGAGTATATGAGCGAAACTGGACTTGAAAAAGCTTTTTCCATTTCACCAAAACTCAGAGGAAAATGGACAGTTGAATTACATGATGATGTAATTATGATTGAAATACCCGAAGAGCTCGAATCAAACAGAACATATATTTTAACAATGAGCAGAGACCTGAAGGATGAACATAGTGTGTCTCTTGAAAAAGGAGGTCAGATTGCATTCAGCACAGGAGATATCATTGACTCCGGTGAAATTTCAGGAAAACTTTACGATGAGGAGAAAGTATCTGTCCATCTATGGAAATGGGAAGAGGGTATTCATCGTGACTCCATCTATTTTTCTCAGCCAGAATATACTGCAGATGCTGCTGATGATGGTTCTTTTAGCTTACAATATTTGTCGTCAGGAAGGTATTGTATTTTAGGTGTTGGAAGAGAAAGTGTTGGGAGGCCAGTGGGATCTGCAGTATTTAGATTAGGTCTGCCAATTTCAGAGAATTTACTTTTGAATGACCAGGATATAATTACCAATGTTACAATGAGGATGAAAACAAATGAATTCCCATTGAAGCTCACTCGTTCTGATATTATTGACCAACGATGGGGACGATTATTTTTTAACAGATCGGTAAGAGAACTCCCGTTAGAAAATCTTGTACATATTATTCAAGATGATACACTACTGTATACGCCTGAAATATTTTTTGACCCAGAGAACGAAAATAGTTTAATATTTTTTGTTGATTCTCTCAAAAGAGATATAAAAACAATAGTTAAATCCACATTGATAAAAAATGAAAACAAAATCGTATTGGACTCAATGAGAGTCAAAACAAAAGTACCTTCAAAAACAGATACAACCTTTCTTGAAATTAAAAAACCTGGAAAAACACTAATACTGAGCCCAGATAAAGATGGAGGACCTCCAGTGGAAATTATATTATCCAGGCCGGTTGAAAAATACCGTTCTCTGTTTTCTTATACATTAACAAAAAATGATACGGATACTGTGAGAATGAATGTTGTGTGGGATACTCCTATGAAAATAAATATAGTACCAGAGAATGGATGGGAAGAAAATTTAATTTATTCGCTAACATTGAATTCATTGGACACTCTACGTTATATTTCACTGGAAGATCCAATTTATTCCATTAAAATAACTACGAAGGATCGTCTTGGTTACGGTCGACTGAAAGGGATAATTATTAATCAACAGATACAACAATTAGTTATTGAGGCTGTATCCATTGAAAATCCATCAGACAGATACCCAACCGTTGTAAATTCTGATTCAACATTTGAATTAAACACATTGCCCTCAGGTAAATACACATTATTGTTTTTCGAAGATTCAGATAATAGTGAAGATTACAGTTACGGTGAGATTTTCCCTTTTAAACGGGCAGAGTGGTTTTATTTTTATCCGGACACGATTGATATCCGGGCAAATTGGGATTACGAGCTTAAAGAGATTAATTTGGGATTGAAATAGAAATTGTATTGTGTTATTATGGCAGGTGGGAGCGGCACCCGATTTTGGCCCTTGAGCCGTAAAGAAAGTCCAAAACAATTATTAAATATTGTAGGTGGAGATTCCATGCTTCAAATGACTGTTGACCGCCTCCGGAAAGTCAAATTTGTTGATGATATATTCATTGTTACCCGTTCAGATCTCGCGAATAAAATTACTGAAACAATAGAAGGGATTCCAAAAGAGAACATTATTATTGAGCCCAGCGGGAAAAATACGGCTCCTTGTATCGGTCTGTCTGCGTTACGTTTGGAAATGTTGAAAAAAGATAGTGTCATGGGAGTATTCCCTGCAGATCATCTTATAGTAGGTCATCAAAAATTCCAAAAAGCATTAAAAACAGCTAATCACTTAGTGCAAAAAAAACATTCTATTGCGGCTATAGGGATTAAACCAACTTATCCTTCTACTGCATATGGATACATACAGTATAACAAAGATGAAGTTGCAGGTCAAGCTGATACATACCATTTGAAAACCTTTGCAGAAAAGCCCCATCTCAATTTAGCAAAACGGTTCATGCAAAGCGGTGATTTTTTATGGAATTCAGGAATTTTTATCTGGAGAGCAAATGTACTTCTAGACCTGATGAAGGTTCACATCCCAGATCTGTATAAACAATTGATTAAAATGAAACCAATTTTAAAAAAGAATCAGGATATTAGTTATCTATGGGAATCTATCACTCCAGAATCCATTGACTATGGACTCATGGAAAAAGTTGGTTCTGATGCTTATGTTATTAAAGCAGATTTTAAATGGAATGATTTAGGTTCTTGGAATGCTCTTTATGATATTTTACCCAAAAATAAGGAGGGTAATGTAGTACGAGGAGAGGGGATGATTTTAAATGGAAAAGATAATTTTATATATTCTCAGGATCATTTTACTGCTGTGGTAGGACTTGAAAATGTAGTTACAGTTCACACAGATGATGTCACTTTGGTTGTCCATAAGGATCAGGTGGAAGAAGTAAAGTCAATGGTGGGGTTGATAGCCGGATCAAATCGGGAAAATTTATTGTAGATGAAACCAAATCAATTAATGGAACATTTTGAGACTTTAGCTGAAAAGTTGGGGTTGCGAATTATTAAGGGGAAAGGCGATTTTAACGGTGGGAGATGTATCATCAGGAAGGATAAAGTTATTGTATTAAATAAAATGAAGCCTATTGAACAGAGGCTTCATATTTTGGCACATGAATTTTCGATAATGGATTTGGAAGGAATTTTTGTTGTGCCTGTCTTGAGGGAATATATCAGCCAACATTCTGTAATTATCTCTGAAATGAAATGAGTGAAAATCTCTTGGTTATGACCAGATTATAAGGCTACAATTCTGCCCGTTTTATATTATAATTAATTTATAAAGGATTACTATTGTGAAAGATTATCAAACAGCTGACATTCGCAATTTTGCAGTTGTAGGACATGGGGGTTGTGGAAAGACAATTCTTTCGGAAGCTATTTTAGTTAATGGAGGTATTGTAAATAGAATCGGATCTGTAGAAGCTGGTAGTACTGTTTCAGATTATCATCCAGGTGAAAAAGACAGACAGATCTCCATCCATGCCGCTCCACTTTTTGTGGAATGGGAAAATAAAAAATTCAATTTTATAGATGCTCCAGGATATTTGGATTTTATCGGCGAAGCTATTGGAGCTATTTCTGTTGCGGATATGGCAATGTTGGTGATTCATGCTGTAGCAGGGATTGAAGTTGGTACAGAGCAGGTTTGGGATTATGCTACTAAATTTGGGATTCCCAAAATGCTGGTTGTAAATGGTTTAGATAGGGAACACACAAAATTTGAAGAAATTTTAAACACAGCTAAGGAGCGATTTGGTAAAAATGTATTCCCCATACAACTGCCGATAAACTCCGGGCCCGGATTCAATCAGATTCTTGATGTTCTCCGGAAAGAAATTATCACCTATCAGACAGATGGATCTGGAAGATACTCGGAAGCGCCTGCAGAAGGTGAGTGGGAGATTAAAGCATCTGAACTACATGAAGAACTGATTGAATATGTTGCAGAATCGGATGACTCCTTACTGGAAACTTTTTTTGAAAAAGGGGGTTTGTCTGAAGAAGAAATGCGGGGAGGTATCCATGCAGCAGTTCAGAATCAAACACTGATTCCACTTTTCTGTTCTTCTGCCCAGACAAATGTAGGTGTCCCCCGCATCATGGATTTTATATCAAAATACGGTTCTTCTCCCAAAGACAGGGGCGATATATCCGTGTTAGATAGTAATGGAAATGAAACGAAAGTTTCTATCAATGATTCAGAAACGGTAGCTCAAGTATTTAAAACAATTAGTGAAGCCCATGTAGGTGATTTATCCTTTTTCAGGGTATACTCAGGGAAAGTGATTTCTGGTTCGGATTTAGTAAATACAAATAGAGGAAACAACGAACGGATTGGGCAATTATCGATCTTAAATGGAAAGAATCGAACAAGTGTACAACAATTTAATGCAGGAGATATGGGAGCAGTTGTTAAATTAAAAAATACTCACTCTTCGGATACATTATGTAGTGTCTCTAAAAAAGTATCTCTTCAAAAAACTCAATTTCCGAATCCCAATATACATTCAGCCGTAGAATTAAATTCCAAAGGTGATGAGGAAAAGCTTGCCGTTGGATTGGCAGCGCTTCATGAAGAAGACCCCACATTTGTTTATCGTGTGGATAGCGAGGTAAGGCAGACTATTATATCTGGACAGGGAGAATTGCATTTAAAAATTTCAATTGAAAGACTCCAGCGAAGGTTTAATATCGAAGTGAATCTTATTAAACCTAAAATTCCCTACCGTGAAACCATTCATGGGAAGGGAGAATCTAAATATAGGCATAAAAAACAATCTGGAGGAGCAGGGCAATTTGCTGAAGTCTGGATGCGAATTGAACCCAAACCTAGAGGAGAAGGGTTTGAGTTTACAGAATCACTCCGTGGCCAAAATGTGGACAGGGTGTTTGTGCCTTCAGTTGAGAAAGGGGTGAAAACTGTTTTGGAAGATGGTGTGCTTGCCGGATGTCATGTGGTGGACGTGAAGGTAGATTTTTATGATGGTAAGCAACATCCCGTGGACTCAAAAGATATTGCATTTCAAACTGCGGGGAAGCATGCATTTAGGGAAGCCTTTTTAGGTGCCAGGCCGGGATTATTAGAACCAATCTGTAAGGTGCAGGTTAAAATGCCAGAAGAACACATGGGTGATGTTATGGGTGATATTTCCGGAAGGAGAGGAAAAGTAATGGGGATGGAAGCTGATGGTGGTTTCCAAATTGTTAATGCTCAAATTCCTCAAGCAGAATTGTATAATTATGCCAATACCATTCGTTCACTCACCGGTGGAAGGGGGCTACATTCGGAAGAGTTTAGTCATTATGAGAATATGCCTAAAGATCAGGAAAAAAGAGTCAAATCTGCATTTAATAAAAGTCGGGAAGAAAATTGATATTCTTCCATTTCCAATTTAAATGAAGAAACTTTGGGCGCCGTGGCGGATAGATTATATTCGGAGTAAAAAGGATGAAGGGTGTATATTTTGTTATAAACCTAAAATGGAAGATAGAAATGAACTCATACTATTCAGAGGAGAAAATTCCTTTAGTTTAATGAATTTGTATCCTTATACAAATGGACACCTTATGGTAGCTCCGTTCCGTCATATTGATTCATTCACGGGATTAGATCAAGTTGAAAGGCTAGAAATACTTGAACAGATTGACCGGTGCATTAATGCATTGTCAAACGTCTTAAATCCAGATGGATTTAATATTGGAGCAAATATAGGTGAGTCAGCAGGTGCAGGGATAAAGGACCATATCCATTTTCATGTGGTGCCTCGTTGGAAAGGTGACACAAACTTCATGCCTATTTTTGGAAACACAAAAGTGATAGTCGAGGGATTGGAAGAGACATGGGACGAGCTGAAACCTGTTTTTGATGGAGAAAATAATGCTTGATTTCACCCGAACCTGGCTTCCATTTATTTATTTGTATGGAGTAGGTGGAATTATTTTTATCTTTGGAATGATTTTTGTATTAAAGTCTCGTTCACTAGATTTAAAACGAAGACACCATCGCATCTGGTTGTTTATACTCTTTTTAGGTTTTGCTTGGTATGTTGTGATACACAGCACGGTTTCTCTAGCTGCTCTCGGTTACGAAAGCGCTTCTGCTGTCATCATTCTATTGTTTCTTTTTATCATGGCATTTTTGTATTTAGTTGTTACTTCAATGAATCGAAAGGAATCTTAATGATTCAAACTTCCACCATTTTTTGGGTAGTTATTTTTGGGTATTTTACTCTCATTCTTGGGTTTGGATCTTATTTTGCTAGGTACAACCGGACCACTTCGGATTTCTTTTTTAGTGGCAGAAGATTTTCTTGGTGGCTCATCTCTATGTCTATTGTTGCAACAGGAGTCGGTTCACACAGTTTTCTAAAATATTCTGCCAAAGCTTATCAGCATGGGTTTTCTTCAACCATGACTTATATGAACGACTGGTTTTTTGTTCCATTCTTTTTATTTGGTTGGTTGCCCATTGTATATTACACGAAGATTCATTCTATCCCAAATTACTTTGAACTGCGGTTTAATAAGTGGGTAAGGGTTCTAGCCACTATCGCTATCTTAGTGTATATGATTGGTTATATCGCAATTGGTTTTTTGACCATGGGAAAAACTTTGGAACCTATTTTAGGATGGGATTTGTACACAATTATAATGGTGGTTGCCGTCATTTCAGGTGTTTACATTACTTTTGGTGGGCAGACCGCTATTATTTTTACTGATCTTGCACAAGGTTTTATTCTACTTTTTGCTGGTCTTTTTGTTTTTATATTGGGCATTCAGTATGTTGGTGGATTTGGTTCATTTTGGAATTCTCTATCTCCTGAGTTTAAATTGCCTTTGGCGCATTTTAATAAACCATCAAACTTTAATTTTGTAGGGATATTCTGGCAGGATGGGGTTGCAGGTTCCGTAGGATTTTTGTTTATGAATCAGGGACTCATTATGCGTTTTATGGCTGCGAAATCCGTTAATGATGGCAGAAAATCTGTAGTATTTAATGTCTTATTCCTACTCCCTTTATCTACCATCTGTGTTTCCAATGCTGGCTGGATCGGACGGTCTATTTCCAATCTTATGCCAAATACATGGGATGCTACAATTAAACTAGACCATGTTTTTACTTATGTAGCAAGCATCATAACTACGTCGGAAGTTGTTTTTGCATTTATTATTGCTGCAGTCGCTGCTGCACTTATGTCCACCGTGGACACGCTGATAAATGCCGTGGCTGCTGTGGTCGTCAATGATGTGTATAAACCCATTGTTAAGAATCGCAGTGATAAACATTACCTGAAAATTGCCATGATTGTTTCTGCCGGTGCAACCATATTAGGAGCTGCTAGCACTATATTTTTTAATAATTTTCCTACTTTATATGAGGCTCATGGATTCTTTCATAGTACAGTGGTACCACCCATGGTAGTTGCTATTTTTCTAGGAATATTTTGGCGGAGATATACAACATGGGCAGCTGTTATGACATTTATTGGTGGCGCTTTTCTCATGTGGATTGGAAGCGAGTATCCGGGTATTATTATCGCTCCTTTTGATCATGGGATAGTCATGGATCCGGATCATCCGTACACATATATCCGAGCGTTATATAATACCCTTATCTGTCTAGGAGTAGGCGTGATTGTGACGTTATTTACTCAGCCGAAATCAGAAAAGGAAATAGAAGGTTTGACAGTGTGGTCTATTGAAAAAGCCAGGGAATATTTTAAGGGGAGCAAACCAAACGATGAAGAAGGTGATAAAGTGGAGGTGATGTGGAAGCAGATTGAAGGCGATGATTCTACCGTTTCATTTTCGAAATCTGATATGGAAAAAATGAAGGCGAAAATGGGAGACTTGGTGTATTTATCGGATAAACGGAAATGGCTTGGAGGTCTGAAATCTATACACTCTGTTTTCGGTGAGCCTCATGAAGAGTGTGGATTGGTTTATCTGACTGATGGTCAATTGAGGCAGGGACTTTTTGTAGAAGGAAAAATTCTTGTTGTTGAAAAAGAAATGTAGCTTTGAAAGGAAAATTAAAGTACAATAAATTCGTCAAATTTATTTTTACAATAAATATAGAATTCCGGTATAGCTCAGTTGGTTAGAGCAGCGGACTGTTAATCCGCGTGTCCCTGGTTCGAGTCCAGGTACCGGAGCACACTTTGAAGCCCCCGTTTCCGATGATGGCTTCCTAATTATACGCCTTTTTTTCAAGAAGTTTCTTTGGCTAGAACGCTACCGTTTGTCAAATGGTGTATATTCTGATATAGGATTCCCCGTATAGATTTGTCTCGGACGATAAATCCGCTGATTTTTCTCTTCAGCCATCTCTTTCCATTGGGCAATCCAACCAGGCAGTCTTCCCAAGGCAAACATTACCGTAAACATATCTGTAGGTATACCCATAGCACGATAGATGATACCGGAATAGAAGTCTACATTGGGGTAAAGCCTCCGTTCGACGAAGTAGTTATCTTTCAGTGCGATTTCCTCTAACTCCATAGCAATCTGCAGGAGGGGGTCAGAAACACCGAGCCGTTCCAAAAGCCTGTCTGCAGCTCCTTTCAGAATTTTGGCTCGAGGGTCTAAGTTTTTATACACGCGATGCCCAAAACCAAAGAGTTTAAACTCTGACTTCTTATTTTTTGCCAAATCCACATATTTCTGATAGTTATGCCCATCTTTATGAATCATCCGTAGCATTTCGATAACCTTCTGATTAGCACCGCCATGCAATTGCCCCCAAAGAGCAGCAATGCCCCCAGCGATGGATATAAATGGGTGTGATTGACTGCTCCCCACCATACGGACGGAGGAAGTGGAACAGTTTTGCTCATGGTCGGCATGTAGCACCAATAGAAGCCGAAGAGCATCACTCATCACAGGATCAACTTGGTAGTCCTCAGCTGGTACGGCAAACATGGTATAGAGGAAATTTTCTTCAAAGGTAAGATTATTTCTAGGGTAAATGAATGGTTGGCCGATGGATTTTTTGTAGGCAAATGCCGCCAACGTTTTTACTTTTGCAAGAAGGCGGACAATATTCAGATCAACGTCGCCATTGTCTGAGCTGGGATAAAACGTAGAAAGAGCGCCAACAGTAGAAGCCAATACTCCCATTGGATGAGCATTGATGGGATAACCATCAAACAATCTTTTGAAATCTTCATGAATGATTGAGTGATATCTGATCTCATGTCTGAAATTATTGAGGTCTTCCTGATTTGGAAGATTCCCATATATGAGAAGATAGCACACTTCAACAAATGAAGATTTTTCTGCCAGTTGTTCTATAGGAATACCCCTGTACCTTAAGATTCCTTTCTCTCCATCGATGAAAGTGATATCACTAGCACAAGAACCTGTATTACCATAAGCAGGATCAAATGTAATGTAGCCTGTCGTTGCCCGGAGACCAGTAATATCAATTGCCTTTTCACCTTCCGTTCCGATAATAATGGGTAGTTCGATTGTCTGATCTTTAATAATCAGTTTAGCATTGCTCATAATTTTACCTCTGAGTTGTTTTTTATATGTATCATTAGCTTAAAGAAAATACCGTGACATACATGATCAAATCAATTCAAGTTTAGTTTCAAAATGATGGGTTTTTACCATATCATAAAAGGGATTTCCTCTATATAAATAAAGTGGGGATAGAGTAATAAATCGGTATTACACCAGCGAGCAGTAAATTACGCCTGATTGCCCTAATTTATCATATTGTTTAACAAGATTAGGATAAATAGAAAGCGGGAAATATATCCCGCTTTCTATTCAATACCATCATAAGATTTTATATGTGGGCCCTCAGGGATTCGAACCCCGGACCAACGGATTATGAGTATCATGTTGTACCAACATAAACTCAAATATTATTAAATATAAAGATTCTTTCATATTCGGTTACCCATCAGTTACCCGTTTATGATTTGAACTTGTAGTTTTTGAACATGTCCTTAAGGTACTGATCTCCATAGTTGCTGTAATGGTCATGAGTTACACTAATTGTATCATGCCCAAGCAGGAAACATACTGTCTGGAGATCTCCCGTTTCCTTCTTCATATACAAAGCAAATGTATGTCTGAAGCTATGAAACGTTTTACCAGCATCATCAGGAATCCATCCCACTTTTCTACGTGCCTTAAGAAACGCACGACTAATACGATCAACATGATAATTTGCTGCAATCATGATTTGATAATATTCATGATATTTTTTTGCAAATGGTACAGGACCATATCCTTTCTTACTTTTCTTTGAATTAACAAATAGGTATTCACCTTCAAGCCTTGTCCTGAATAAATCAGATAGACGGATGCCTGTTACTTCAGCACACTTAAAAGTTGCGTATATAACAGGATCAGTTACTTGCGAGTAAATAGCTTTCATCTCTTCAGGTGTTAGTGGAACCTTTACGGACTTTAACTTTGGTATTACCATGTCAAAAGGCTTTTCTTTTATTAGTTTCCTCTTTACCGCCCAATTAAAGTAAGCCCGAATGGATCTCAACCTGAGCCACTTAGTGTTTTCTTTATATGATGACTTAAGATAAGATGTAAGCATAGCATACTGAGAGTGTTTTAAGTTCGTAATCAAGGTAGTAGGACTAAATACATCTGTTAGATCCTTAAGTGATAACTTATAAGAATCTATCGTTGATTTTTCCGTAATCGCTGACCTTTCTTTTAAGAACTCCTGGATTGTGCTTTCCAATGTTAGCTTCGGTTTTAAACCAAGTCGTTCTTCTATTGATTCTCTCAAATCAGCTTCAAGCCGTGCTGAAACTTGCCTTTCACTCATCTTAACCTGTCTAAACAACTGCTCAGCTTCACGTTTGTTTTTCGTCTTACATGGAATGTGCCAACTACGACGTTCATTAGGTAACCACAATTTGATGTAATAATTACCACTCTTATTGTAATTACCTTTTGTCTTTTTGCCACCGGGTATTCTAACTAAACAAGCCATAATATGACTCCTTTCATAGTTACCCGCATAGGCAGACTATCCGTATTGTTAGACGGTGAGGACCTTGCGGTTTACTCCTGCCTAAACGGGATAGTGTTTCTATGATGGATTTCAATTTCATAGTACCGGAATTTAATACATTTTTGGGTAACCTATGGGTAACTATTATTAATTATCCTTATAAAACCAACGGACTATTAGTCCTTTGTCTATTCAATTACGACCTCATCTTTCTCCCGTAAATTAGTATTTTCTACATACTGTTTATCTATGTAGCCGCGCCTCTGACCTTGACACTTCAAATAGAAGATAATAGCGGTCAGGTTGCCGGAAACGATCTTCTCCCATAGCTTAGATTCAGCAAAGTCCAGTAGATCCTCACGTACTAACTCCACTTCCTTTTTAAAATCCGAATCGTTGTTGAACCATATGTAAAACGTGGATCGTCCTACGTTCGCTTTTCTGCATGATTCCGATATATTCCCGGCATTATTCGATAATATCACCAGGAAGTCCTTTTTTTTAGTGTCTGACTTGTTCACTTTAATTTTCTCCTGTAAA
>Ga0066852_10000031_pt1 | contig 41706 bp, 40 predicted proteins | sample ETNtaG_27_FD_67283 | JGI IMG/M metagenome (GOLD analysis project Ga0066852, IMG submission 67283) | Marine microbial and viral communities from oxygen minimum zone, Eastern Pacific Ocean - ETNP201406SV63 | ecosystem: Environmental > Aquatic > Marine > Oceanic | place: Pacific Ocean: Eastern...
TATACGGTTTGTGCCTTACTAACAACTTTCTGTAAGCGCCATGATTTGTTCTTAGATAACGGACGTGATGATTCTATAGTCACAACATCGCCTTCATTACATTCATTAATTTCGTCATGAGCCATTACTTTTGTTGAGCGTCGTATATATTTTCCATAAAGAGGATGCTTTACAGTTCTTTCAATACGTACAGAAATAGTTTTATCCATTTTTGAACCAATAACTGTGCCTGTTACTGTCTTGCTTTTTAATACTTCTGTACTCATGATTTTTCCTTATCCGAGAAAATCTTTTTTTCATTAAGGACTGTGTTAATTCTCGCAATATTTCGTCGAGTTTTTTTTATTTCACTAGGTTTATCTAATTGTCCGGTTCCCTTTCTCATGCGTAAATTAAATTGAGAACGCAACTCTTCTAGCAATAAAGTTTGTAATTCTTCATTTGTTTTATCTCTTAGTTCTAATGTTTTCATTACAATAATGTCCTTGCAACAAAAGTCGTCTTAATCGGCAATTTTGCTGCTGCTAACTGAAAAGCTTCGCGTGCTAATTCCTCTGGGACTCCTTCCATTTCATAAAGCATTTTGCCAGGCTGAATTTGAGCAACCCAATACTCAACACTTCCTTTCCCTTTGCCTTGACGAACTTCTAAAGGTTTTTTTGTAATCGGCTTATCAGGAAAAATTCTAATCCAAACTTTTGCACCACGTTTTACTTTTCGTGTGAGCGCTCGTCGAGCAGCCTCAATTTGGCGAGCTGTAATACGCCCTCTTCCAACCGCCTTTAGGCCATACTCTCCAAAACTCACTTTATTACCAATCGTTGCTAAACCGCGATTGCGTGATTTATTTTGTTTCCTGAATTTTGTTCTTTTTGGTTGTAACACATCTAATTCCTGTTATTTACTTGTCGTAACCTCGTTTTCATTTTGTTCTTCTGTATTTTTTTCATGACCAAAGATTTCACCTTTAAAGAGCCATACTTTTACCCCAATGATGCCATATGTTGTGCTTGCTTCAGTTGTTGCATAATCAATATCAGCGCGTAATGTATGCAGAGGTACTCGGCCTTCTCTATACCATTCAGTACGTGCTATTTCTGCTCCATTTAATCTGCCGCTTACGGTAATCTTGATACCTTCCGCTCCTAATCGCATTGTATTTGTAACGGCGCGCTTCATAGCTCTTCGGAACATTATGCGTCTCTCAATTTGTTGGGCCACACTCTCCGCCACAAGAAACGCATCTAATTCAGGTTTACGAATTTCTTCGACGCTAACATGTGTAGGCACACCCATCATATTCGAAATTTCTAAACGAAGTCGCTCAATATCCTCACCCTTTTTACCTATTACAATTCCAGGTCGGGCTGTGTAAATAATTACTCGGGCATTACCTGCTGGTCTTTCAATTTGAATACGGCTAACAGACGCATTAGCTAACTTCTTACGCAGATACTCACGAACCTTTATATCCGCATTAAGATAATTAGCATAGTTTTTACTGTCTGCATACCAAGTTGATGTCCAATCTTTAACAATACCAAGACGCATTCCTATTGGATGTACTTTTTGACCCATAAGACTTATTGTTCCCCGTTTTCAGAAACTTTCACAATTAAATGACTAGTTCTTTTTATAATTCTATCGGCTCTTCCTCTAGCACGTGGACGTAACCGCTTCATTGTTGGGCCTTGATTTACTTCCACTGACGTTATTTTAAGCTCATCAATATCAGCGCCATCATTATTTTCAGCATTTGCTATTGCTGATTCGAGTACTTTTTTAACAATCTTTGCTCCTTTTTTATCACTAAATGAAAGCAAAGTAACTGCGCGATCTGCTGACATACCGCGTATTTGATCTGCTATCAAACGCATTTTTTGCGGTGCCAAATGTGTAAACTTTAATGTTGCTGATGTTGTCATTTTTTATATTTCTAATATTTATGTTTTTTTATCTGCAAAATGGCCGCGAAATGTACGAGTAAGTACAAATTCGCCTAATTTATGCCCCACCATATTTTCAGAAACATAAATAGGTATATGATCACGGCCATTGTGTACAGCAATTGTGAGGCCAATCATTTCGGGCATCACCATTGAACGACGCGACCAAGTTTTAATTGGGCGTTTATCGTTTGTTTCTTTTGCGACTTCTATTTTTTTTAGAAGATGATAATCAACGAACGGTCCTTTTTTAATTGAACGTGCCACTATTCCTCTCTCTGTAATTTTCTTTTACGAACAATTAGGTTATCAGTTCGTTTATTCTTTCTTGTTTTATAACCTTTCGTTGGTGTCCCCCACGGGCTCACTGGATGACGTCCTCCAGAAGTACGTCCTTCTCCTCCTCCGTGTGGATGATCAACTGGATTCATCGCAACACCACGAACAGTTGGGCGTATACCGCGCCAACGTTTTGCTCCTGCTTTACCTAATGAACGTAATTGATGTTCAGCATTACTAACTTCACCAATTGTGGCTCGACATTCAGATAGTATTTTACGCATTTCACCAGAACGTAATCTGACTGTTGCATGATGGCCTTCTTTAGCAACTAACTGAGCTGATGAACCTGCACTTCGCGCAATCTGGGCACCTTTGCCCGGTTTCAATTCAATACAATGAATAGTTGTACCTAAAGGCATATCTTTCATTTGCATGCAATTACCAACCTGAACCGCAGCCTCTGCCCCGGACATTACCTCGTCGCCGGGCTTGATACCACTTGGCGCAATTATGTAACGTCTTTCACCATCGACATATAATAATAATGCTATATGTGCCGTTCTATTTGGGTCATATTCAATGTGTTCAATTTTAGCTAGTAACCCATCTTTATCGCGCTTGAAATCTATTAGACGATAACGTTGTTTAGACCCTCCTCCACGATGTCGTACTGTTATCCGACCGTTATTATTTCGCCCTGCATATTTATTCTGTTTTTCCAATAAAGGTTCGTAAGGCTTGCCTTTATAAAGCTCCGGACTGACCACTTTAATCATTGAACGACGGCCAGCAGATGTCGGTTTTGGATTAATTAATACCATTCTTTCAAGCCTCGCCCTTACCCGGTACCCATAAAATCAATATCAAAACCAGGCTTTAACTTAACATACGCTTTCTTCCAATTAGCGCGTTGTCCTGGTAATCGTTTAAAAATCTTTCTTTTACCTTTTACATTTGCAACCTGAACTGATTCTACTTCAGCCCCTTCAAACATTAATTCGACCGCCTTTTTTATTTCAGGTTTTGTCGCATTTTTTGAAACTTTAAATACATATTGATTATTTAATTCACCAATCATGCTAGATTTTTCAGTAACTTTTGGCTCTAATAATACAGACATTATTGATTGTTGACTCATGACAACCATTCCTCTACTTTTTCAACTGCAGCCTGTGTTATTAAAACTTTTTCAAAACCAATCAATGAATACGGATCGATCTCGTTACTATCCATAACATCGACCTTTGGAATATTTCTAACGCCTAAATAAAGATTTTCACTTAACCCTTCTGTGATAATTAATACTTCTTTAAGGCCAAGTTTCTCTAATTTCTCTTTAACTAATTTTGTTTTTGACTCAGATACATCGAATTCATCGACACAAACAAATCTTTCTTGGCGAACAAGTTCAGAAAAAATTGAACGCATCGCGCCACGAAACATTTTCTTATTAATTTTTTTACTAAAATCTCGTGATTTAGCAGCAAAAGTAACTCCACCGCCACGCCATATCGGGCTTCGAATAGTGCCGGCTCTTGCGCGACCAGTTCCTTTCTGACGCCATGGCTTTTTCCCGCCACCTCTAACCTCTGAACGTGATTTTTGAGCTTTTGTCCCTGAGCGAGAACCTGCCATATACGAAACTAAAACTTGATGAATCAGCGGTTCATTAAATTTAGCGGCAAAAACGTTATCGGCAACACTCATAGTGCTTGCTTGTTTCTTACCTGATTTTTCAATTTTAAGCTTCATAATTAAATTGCTCAGTCGTTTGATTCTTGCTTAGGCGCTGTTTTTTGTTCGTTTGATTCTTGCTTAGTATTTTTAGTTATTTTTATTGATGGCTTAATAATAACGCTGCCACCTTTACTTGCAGGAATTGCTCCCTTTATTAGTAGGAGATTGCGCTCACTATCAATCCGAACAATCTCAAGATTTTGAGTGGTGCGTTTTACATCCCCAAGATGACCAGCCATTTTTTTTCCTTTAAAAACTCTTCCAGGAGTTTGGCACTGACCTATAGATCCTGGAGCACGATGTGACAATGAGTTCCCATGGGTATTTCGTTGGTGGCTAAAATTATGACGCTTGATGACGCCAGAAAAACCTTTACCTTTAGATGTCCCGGTAACGTCAACTTTCTGCCCTGCTTCAAAAATATCAACTTTTATTTCTGCCCCAGGCGAGTATTGCTCAAGTTCTTCTGTAGTAACTCTGTACTCCAAAAGCCCTTCTCCTGTCTCAACATTTGCTTTTGCATAATTCCCAGTTTCTGATTTTGTTAACGAAGTAGACTTTTTTACTCCCCATGAAACCTGAACTGCGCTATAACCCTTATCTTGTTGGGTTAGTAAACTGGTGACATGATTTGGCGACGCCTCTACCACTGTGACAGGAATAGAAACACCATCATCCATAAAAAGACGTGTCATCCCGCATTTTCTCCCTACAATTCCAATTGTCATTTCCACAGTTCCAGTTTATTTTTACTAATTAAGTTTAATTTGAACATCAACACCCGCAGCCAGATCAAGCTTCATCAACGCGTCCACTGTTTTGTCTGTTGGGTTTATAATATCCATTAAACGTTTATGTGTTCGAATCTCGTATTGATCACGAGCATCCTTATTAACATGAGGTGAAATTAAAACAGTAAAACGCTCTTTTTTAGTTGGTAACGGTATGGGGCCTTTAATTTGGGCGCCAGTACGCTGAGCCGTTTCAACAATCTCTTTTGTAGATTGATCAATCAACCGATGGTCAAATGCTTTAAGACGTATTCTGATTCTTTGTTGTTCGGCCATTTTTATTCTCAAATAATTATAGTTATTGATAATTCAATTTCTGTTAGTAATACTTTCAGTAATATTTGCCGGAACTTCATTATATTTTTCAAATTCCATTGTATAAACTGCACGTCCTTGAGTTGCGGAACGAAGATCGGTTGCATATCCAAACATTTCGCTAAGCGGTACTTCAGCACGTATCACTTTTCCAGCGGGAGTCTCATCTGTGCCTTGTAGGATTCCGCGACGCCTATTCAGGTCACCATTTACTGTGCCCATATATTCTTCAGGCGTTACAATTTCGACTTTCATGATCGGTTCAAGTAAGACAGGTTTTGCTTTAAGTGCGCCTTCCTTAAATCCCATTGAACCAGCAATCTTAAATGCCATTTCACTAGAATCAACATCATGATAAGAACCATCATGCAAAGTAACCTTAACATCTACTACTGGATATCCGGCAATGATTCCATTTACCATCTGTTCGATGACGCCCTTTTCAACGGCTGGGATATACTCTTTTGGTACTACACCACCAACAATTTCATTAACAAATTCAAAACCTTCTCCTGCTCTATTCGGCTCGATCTTGAATACGACGTGACCATATTGACCGCGTCCACCTGATTGTCTAACAAATTTGCCTTCAACCTTTTCAAGAGTTGCTTGGATTGTTTCTCGATATGCAACTTGCGGTTTTCCTACGTTGGCTTCAACTTTAAATTCACGTTTTAAACGATCAACAATAATTTCAAGATGAAGTTCACCCATTCCTGAAATAATTGTTTGCCCAGACTCTTCGTCAGTATGCACCCTAAATGATGGGTCTTCTTGTGCGAGTTTACCAAGTGCTATCCCCATTTTTTCTTGGTCAGGCTTAGTTTTTGGTTCAACAGCGACAGATATAACTGGTTCGGGGAACTCCATTCGTTCTAATGTAATAATATTATTTTGATCGCAAAGTGTATCTCCAGTGACAATATCTTTTAACCCAACTGCTGCTGCTATATCCCCTGCACGTACTTCTTTGAGTTCTTCACGACTATTTGCATGCATCTGCAATATTCGGCCTACCCGTTCTTTTCTTCCTTTTACGGGATTGTAGACTGTATCGCCTGATTTAAGGACGCCTGAATAAACCCTAAAAAAAGTCAATGTTCCAACAAAAGGATCAGTTGCTATTTTAAATGCTAATGCTGCAAACGGATCATCGTCAGAAGATTTCCTTTCGCCTTCTGATTCATTTTTATCATCTAAAATTCCTTTAATTGGCGGTACATCAATAGGAGAAGGTAAATATTCAATAACGGCATCTAGCATTGTTTGAATCCCTTTATTCTTAAATGCAGAACCGCAAAATACTGGAACAATCGCATTTGTTAATGTTTGTAATCGTATCCCTTCTTTTATTTGTTCTTGGGAAAGATCTCCAATTTCCAAATATGCTTCCATGAGTTTTTCATTTGCATCTGCTGCACTCTCAACTATTTGATCATGATGTTTTTTTGCTTCGCTCTCCATTGTTTGAGGAATATCCTTTTCTTCAAATTTAATCCCCATATTCTCTTCTTCCCAATAAATAGCTTTCATCTTTACTAAATCAATCACACCTTTAAAATTTTCTTCGGCGCCAATTGGTAATTGCATGGAAATGGCGTTGGTGTTAAGACGTTCCCTTATCTGTGTTACAACTCGAAGATAATCAGCCCCAGCCCGATCCATTTTGTTTACAAAAGCAATACGGGGGACAGAATATTTATTTGCTTGGCGCCAGACAGTTTCAGATTGAGGTTCAACTCCGCCTACAGCACAAAATACTGCGCAGCTGCCATCCAAAACACGTAATGAACGTTCTACTTCGATCGTAAAATCAACATGACCTGGGGTATCTATAATATTAATACGATGCTCTGGAAATTGTGATGTCGTTCCTTTCCAAAAACAAGTTGTTGCGGCAGAGGTGATTGTGATCCCTCTTTCCTGTTCTTGTTCCATCCAGTCCATTGTTGCCGCTCCATCATGAACTTCACCAATTTTATGCGAAACGCCTGTATAGAAAAGTACCCTTTCAGTTGTTGTTGTTTTACCGGCATCAATATGAGCCATAATCCCTATATTCCTGTAGTGTTCAATTGTCGTATTTCTTGTCATGATGTTTATTTTAATTTACCTGTCTCTTACCAACGAAAATGAGAAAAAGCCTTATTCGCTTCTGCCATGCGGTGCGTATCTTCACGTTTTTTTATTGCTGTCCCGCGATTCTCCGAGGCATCTAATAATTCACCGGCTAAACGTGAGCCCATATCTTTCTCATTACGATTTTTTGCGGCATCAACAATCCAACGCATTGCCAATGTCATGCTGCGTGCAGTTTTTACTTCTACAGGTATTTGATACGTTGCTCCGCCAACACGTCGCGATTTTACCTCAACAACAGGTTTAATATTTTCAAGGGCCTTATTGAAAATTTCGAGTGGCTCTGTACTTCCCTTATCATTAATTTTATTAAGCGCGCCATAAACAATTTTCTCAGCAATTGATTTTTTACCACTACGCATAATGATGTTAATAAATTTTGCCAAGACCATATCCCCATACTTCGGATCTGGTAGGATTGTTGTTTTCTCGGCAATTCTTCGTCTAGACATATTTCAAATAATTCCTGTGTTTATCTTTATAAGTTTATGGCTTGAATTAGTATTTTTTATGACTTAGGTCGTTTTGCCCCGTATTTTGAACGCCCACTTCGTCTATCACTAACACCAGAGGTATCCAAAGTGCCTCGCACTGTATGGTAGCGAACACCGGGCAAATCCTTAACTCGGCCACCTCTAATCAAAATCACGGAATGTTCTTGTAAATTATGGCCTTCGCCACCTATGTACGTCGTTACCTCTTGCCCATTAGTAAGCCTTACACGGGCAACCTTCCTTAATGCAGAATTTGGTTTTTTTGGCGTTGTTGTATACACGCGTGTACATACACCACGTCTTTGAGGGCACGCTTCTAGTGCGGGCACATTGCTTTTAGCATTCTGTCGCTTACGTGGTTTTCTAACTAATTGATTTATTGTTGTCATAAAAACTTCATATTTTTCAATTTATTAAACGCGCAGATTACCTCGTTTATCCGAACTGTAGATACTTATGTATGTATGCTTACTAGTTCCAGTACGGACATACGTCCAAATTTCTTCTGAAATCCCTGAGGCACTACCTGGCATGCCAGCAAATTATCAAAATTTGCTATTTTTCCAGTACTTAACGCAAAACGACAGGCTAGGAAAAACACCTAAGCCTGTCAAAGAGGCGAGATTCTATGTCTTTGGTAAGTATTATGTCAAGAAGATTACCACTTATAACGTTATGCTGATGTAGTCCCTTCGATCGATTCAGAAGTCGCCTCCGTTGGTGCTATTTCTATCTCCATATCCTCCAGATTTTCCGCCACTCTCTCAGATTCTAGCTCACGCTCATGTTGTTTTCTTGCCTCTATATGGGATGCAAGACCAGAACCAGCAGGGATTAAACGTCCAACAATTACATTTTCCTTTAAACCTCGAAGTTGATCCCGCTTGCCATTAACACTAGCTTCAGTAAGAACTCTTGTTGTTTCCTGAAATGATGCAGCAGAAATAAAGGATTCGGTTAAAAGTGATGCTTTCGTAATACCCAGTAAAATAGGCTCCCACTCAGCTGGTTTTTTGCCATCAGCTTCAAGTTTTTCATTTTCTTCCAAAACTCTTGTTCGTTCCAACTGCTCGCCTTTTAATAAAGAGCTATCTCCAGGAGCTGTAATCTCTGCTTTACGCAACATTTGTCTTACAATAACCTCAATATGCTTGTCATTAATCTTTACCCCCTGAAGACGATAGACATCTTGTATTTCACTGCTTATATAGTTTGATAGGGCTTTAACGCCTTTTAATTTAAGAATATCATGTGGAGTTGGTGGTCCATCGACTATGCTTTCCCCTTTTTCTACGTGCTCGCCTTCAAACACACTAATATGTCGCCACTTAGGGATCAGTTCTTCATGTACCTCATCGTTCTGACCTGTTATAACAATTCTTTCTTTCCCTTTTGTTTCTTTGCCATAACTGATTGTACCGCTAATCTCAGCTAATACTGCAGGTTCCTTGGGTTTACGTGCTTCAAATAAATCCGCTACTCTTGGTAAACCGCCAGTTATATCTCTGGTTTTAGATGACTCTTGTGGAATGCGTGCAATCACGTCACCAATATTAACTTCTTTACCGTCACTTACGTTAATGATTGCTCTCGGTGGAAGTAAGTAATGAGCATCATGATCAGTTCCTGGAATTTTAAGTTCATCTCCTTTAGCGTCTACCAACTTAACAACTGGTCGCATGTCCTTTGCGCTCGAAGGTCGTTGTTTTGGATCCATAATAACGGTATCCGTTAAACCAGTAATATCATCAGTATATCGAGTAACTGTTACACCTTCCTCAATATCGGAAAATAAAACCTTACCATCGACTTCAGATATAACTGGGTGAGTATGGGGATCCCATGAGGCTATTTGTTGGCCAGATTCAACATTTGTTTCATTATTTACCGTTAAAACCGCACCATATGGTATTTTATAACGTTCTCTTTCACGACCCGTATCATCAAGAATTGCGACCTCGCCTGATCGTGAATTGACAATATTATTTCCACTTTCTTTTTGTTTTAATATTTTTACATTTTGTAGGCTTATTGTTCCGCCATTTTTTACTTCAATACTACTTATCGCCGCTGCACGTGATGCCGCCCCGCCAATATGAAACGTACGCATTGTTAACTGTGTGCCTGGTTCTCCAATTGATTGTGCGGCAATAACTCCAACTGCTTCTCCATTATTCACAAGATGTCCACGACCTAAATCACGGCCATAACATCTGCGACATATACCATAGCGAGTCTCACATGTAATTGCAGAGCGAACTAGAACTTGGTCAATACCTTTTTCATCAAAAATATCCACCCAAGATTCATCAAGTAAGGTGCCAACCTCGGCAATCACTTCTTCGTTTCTATTGATCGCATTTGCAGCCAGCACTCTACCTAATATACGGTCTCTCAAAGTCTCAATTACATCGCCGCCCTCAATAATTGGGTTCATAATAAGACCTTCGACAGTACCGCAATCTTCCTCCGTCACAACTAAATCTTGCGCAACGTCAACCAAACGACGAGTCAAATAACCTGAATTAGCTGTTTTAAGCGCAGTATCAGCAAGGCCTTTGCGCGCGCCGTGAGTTGAAATAAAATACTGTAAAACATCAAGTCCTTCACGAAAATTAGCTGTTATCGGCGTTTCAATAATTGATCCGTCTGGCTTAGCCATTAGCCCGCGCATACCGGCTAATTGCCTTATTTGAGCAGCTGAACCACGTGCGCCAGAATCAGCCATCATAAAAATTGAATTGCCTGAAATCTCTTTCTTTTCTTTACCTTCGGCATCAAGGTAAATTTCTTCTCCTATTTTATCCATCATCGCTTTTGCAACGGCATCATTTGTATGAGACCAAATATCAACAACCTTATTATAACGCTCTCCGTCGGTTATTAATCCAGACGAATATTGTTCCTGAAAGTTTTTAACTTCTTCTTCGGCTTTAGAAATAATTTCACTTTTATTTTCCGGGACCACCATATCTTCAACACCAATCGACACACCGGCATATGTTGAGTACTTAAAACCAGCGTACATCAATTGATCTGAAAAAATAACAGTATCTTTTAATCCTAGTTTTCTATAACTAGTATTAATCAATTGTGAAATAGTTTTTTTATCTAATAACTTATTGATATAATCAAATGATAATCCGCTAGGTAAAATACGAGATAATAACGCGCGTCCAGCAGTAGTTTTATATCTTGTATATATAATTTTCTTTTCGTCGTTTTCATCAGTTTTCTCTTCACGGATACGAACCTGAATCTTTGCTTGTAAATCAAGTGCACGAGGGTGGGCTTGATATGCACGATGCACCTCATTAATATCAGAGAATGCCATTCCACTGCCTTTTGCTCTATCCGATTCACGCGTTAAATAATAAAGACCAAGAACAACATCTTGAGTTGGGTTAATGATCGGTTCGCCATTAGCAGGAGATAGAATATTATTCGTTGACATCATTAGTGTTCGTGCTTCGAGTTGGGCCTCAATAGATAATGGGACATGCACAGCCATTTGATCACCATCAAAATCTGCATTAAAAGCTGTACACACTAGCGGATGTAATTGAATTGCTTTTCCTTCAATTAATACTGGTTCGAAAGCTTGTATACCTAATCTATGAAGTGTTGGGGCACGATTAAGCATTACCGGGTGTTCACGAATTACTTCTTCTAAAACATCCCAAACTTCTGTTCCTTCACGTTCAACTAATTTCTTAGCCGCTTTTATTGTTGTGGCTAAACCCCGTCTTTCCAATTTACTAAAGATGAATGGCTTAAATAATTCCAGAGCCATTTTTTTAGGAATTCCACATTGATGTAAACGTAAAGTTGGACCCACAACAATGACGGAACGACCTGAATAATCAACTCGTTTACCTAGTAGGTTCTGGCGGAACCGTCCTTGTTTTCCTTTAATCATATCTGCTAATGATTTTAATGGAAGTTTATTAGTTCCTGTAATAGCACGACCACGTCTACCATTATCAAGTAAAGCATCAACGGACTCTTGCAACATACGTTTTTCATTACGCACAATGATATCTGGTGCATTTAAATCCAGTAAACGTTTTAAGCGGTTGTTCCTGTTGATTACACGCCTATATAAATCATTAAGATCGGATGTTGCAAAACGACCGCCATCAAGTGGGACTAAAGGTCTTAATTCGGGGGGCAGTACTGGTAAAACCTTCATAACCATCCACTCTGGTTTATTACCAGAGTTCATAAAAGCTTCTAATAATTTTAATCGTTTAGTTAATTTACGTAACTTTGTTTCCGAGTTTGTCTTTGGAATTTCCTCGCGTAATGTTTGAACTTCGTGTTCAAGATCAATGGAAAGAAGTAATTCACGAATAGCTTCCGCCCCCATTCTAGCTTCAAATTCATCGCCATAATTTTCAAGTGCTTCCAAATAATTTTCTTCGGTAAGCATTTGGCCGCGTTCAAGTTCTGTCATGCCTGGTTCAACAACAACGTATGCCTCAAAATAAAGAATTCTCTCAATTTCACGTAAAGTCATATCAAGCATTAATCCCATTCTCGAAGGCAAGGATTTTAGATACCAAATATGAGCGATCGGCGTTGCGAGCTCAATATGGCCCATGCGTTCACGCCTAACTTTTGAGAGAGTTACTTCGACACCACATTTTTCACAGACAACTCCTCTGTGTTTAAGTCTTTTATATTTTCCACATAGACACTCATAATCTTTAATTGGACCAAAAGTCTTAGCGCAAAAAAGACCGTCACGTTCTGGCTTAAAAGTTCTGTAGTTTATTGTTTCTGGTTTCTTTACTTCCCCAAAAGACCATGAACGAATTTTCTCAGGGGAGGCTAATCCGATTTTTATTACATCAAATTCCTCAGCCTGTCCCTGTTGCTTTAATAGCTTAAGTAAGTCTTTCAAGGTTTACCTCCTCGGTGATTTTTTCGGATATTTAACCGAAAATCAAATCAATAAATTATTAATTTCTTTTACTCTTTATTTCTCGTTGATTTATGTATCGAGCTCTATATCAATTCCAAGTGATCTAATTTCTTTAACGAGTACATTAAAGGACTCGGGCATACCTGCTTCCATATGGTGATTTCCATCAACAATATTTTTATACATCTTAGTACGGCCATTAACATCGTCTGATTTAACAGTAAGCATTTCCTGTAATGTATATGCGGCACCATATGCCTCAAGAGCCCACACCTCCATTTCACCAAAACGTTGCCCCCCAAACTGTGCCTTACCGCCCAAAGGTTGCTGCGTTACTAAACTATAAGGTCCGGTTGAACGTGCATGCATCTTGTCATCGATTAAGTGATTTAATTTCAAGATATACATATAGCCAACTGTAATTTTTCGGTCAAAACGATCGCCAGTTCTTCCGTCCCATAACCATGACTGACCATCCTCTGGTAATCCAGCAAGTTTCAGCATCTGTTTAATTTCTTCTTCACTTGCGCCATCAAAAACTGGAGTGGCTAAAGGTACCCCACCTTTAAGATTTTTTGCCAATTCTGTAATTTCATCATCTGAAAATGAATCTAATTCTTCAGTTTTACCACTACCGTTATAAACTTTGTCTAAAAATTTGCGTATCTCAATAGTTTGAGCTCTTCGTTCAAGCATTTTCCCAATCTTGAGGCCAATGCCTTTCGCTGCCCAACCTAAATGGGTTTCTAAAACCTGTCCGACATTCATTCGAGAAGGAACGCCAAGTGGATTTAATACAACGTCTACAGGTGTTCCATCTTCCATATGAGGCATATCTTCTACAGGAACAATTGTTGAAATAACGCCCTTGTTGCCATGTCGACCAGCAATCTTATCGCCCGGCTGAATACGTCGTTTAACAGCAAGATAAACTTTAACCATTTTCAATACACCTGGAGCTAAATCATCACCAGAAGTTAATTTCTTTTCTTTTTCTTCGAATTGTCTATCAAAGTCTTTTTTCAATATATCAAGTTGCTCTGATGCACGTTCGAGTTGCTTGTTAACAGTGTCATTCTTAATGTTAATCTCAAACCATTTCTCACGAGAAATTTGATTAAGATGATCCTGGGTTATTTTATCTCCTGAGTTCAATAGAGATGATTTTCCTTGTACAACTTTACCTAATAACAACTTCTCAATACGCTGATAAACTCCATCAGACATTATCCTTAATTGATCATTTAAATCTTTCCTTACACTATTTAACTCTGATTCTTCAATTTCAAGTGCGCGAGTATCTTTTTCAACACCATCCCGAGTAAAAACTTGAACGTCAATGACGGTACCGTTCATGCCTGAAGGAACACGTAGAGATGTATCTTTAACATCTGATGCTTTCTCTCCAAAGATAGCGCGTAACAATTTTTCTTCAGGAGTAAGCTGAGTCTCTCCTTTTGGTGTTACCTTGCCAACCAGAATATCTCCAACGTTTACCTCGGCACCAATGAAAACAATTCCTGACTCATCAAGCTTATTAAGAGCGCTTTCGCTAACATTTGGAATATCAGAAGAAATTTCCTCTGAACCAAGTTTCGTATCACGAGCCACACAGGTTAACTCCTCAATATGTATTGTTGTGAAACGATCTTCTTTAACTAATCGTTCTGACAATAAGATAGAATCTTCAAAGTTATAACCATTCCACGGCATAAAAGCTACTAGCATATTTTGTCCTAGCGCCAATTCTCCCTTATCTGTCGACGGACCGTCTGCTAATACGTCGCCTTTTTCGATCTTGTCTCCAGGCTTAACTAAAGGTTTTTGGTTAATGCATGTGTTCTGATTTGAACGTGTATATTTAGTTAGATTATAAATATCGACACCGGGTTCCCCTTCTATTGTTTCTTTATCATTAACACGAACTACGATTCTGCTAGCATCAACTGAATCAACGATACCTCCTCGAACAGAAATCACAGTTACACCAGAATCAATTGCAACTCTTCTTTCCATACCAGTGCCAACCAATGGAGTATCCGTACGCAGTGTTGGTACTGCTTGTCTCTGCATATTGGACCCCATTAAGGCGCGATTAGCATCATCATGTTCTAAAAATGGTATTAACGACGCAGCAACTGAAACTATTTGCCTAGGTGAGACATCCATAAAATTTATTTTATCGGGGGTGGACATCGTAAACTCATTTTTATATCGACAAGAGACAAGTTCATCAACCAATTTTCCCTTTTCATCTATGGTCGCACTTGCCTGTGCTATCATAAAATCACCCTCTTCAATAGCTGATAAAAATTCGATCTCATCATTTACTATTCCATCTAAAACTTTTCGATATGGTGTTTCTAGAAAACCATATTCATTTGTTCTCGCATAGACAGCTAAAGAATTTATCAATCCTATATTTGGGCCTTCGGGTGTTTCAATTGGACAAACACGACCATAATGTGTTGGATGGACATCACGAACCTCAAATCCAGCGCGTTCTCGTGTTAAGCCTCCAGGGCCAAGCGCAGAAATTCGTCGCTTATGAGTAATTTCTGATAAGGGATTATTTTGATCCATAAATTGGGATAATTGACTTGAACCAAAAAATTCTTTTATAACAGCTGCTACAGGTTTCGCATTAATTATTTCTTGTGGGAGCAAACCTTCTGATTCAGCAAGACTTAATCGATCCTTTACCGCGCGTTCAACTCTAACAAGTCCAACACGAAATTGATTTTCTGCCATTTCGCCAACGCTTCTGATACGACGGTTACCAAGATGGTCAATATCATCTATAGTTCCTTTCCCATTTCGTATATCAATCAACACTCTCAACACATCAATAATATCTTGATTTGATAATATCCCTTCACCAGTAATATCTTTAGCGCCTACTCGTCTATTAAATTTCATTCTGCCTACAGCTGATAGATCGTAACGGTCGGGGTTAAAAAATAAATTTTTGAATAAATTTTCAGCAGCATCTTTTGTTGGTGGCTCACCTGGTCGCATCATACGATAAATCTCGACTTGCGCTTCTAGCTGATTTGTTGTGGAGTCTTCTCTTAATGTATCCGCAATAAAAGAACCATTATCTAAATCATTCGTATAAATTGTTTCAATTTTTTGCCCAGGATGACTAAGAATCCCCTCTAATGATTCTTCTGTAATTTCATGGTTCGCAGAATATTCAATTTCTCCTGTTTCTTCGTCAATAATATCTTTGGCTATTACTTTGCCAATTAGATAATCAGCAGGGATAGTTAAAGAGGTCAATCCTGCCTTCTCAATTAGTTTAATATGACGGGCTGTAATACGACGATCTCTTTCGACAATAACTGTTCTTTTATTCTTTATTTCGAAAGCTGCTGTTTGTCCGCGTAGGCGTTCAGGAATCAAATGAAAAGTGATATCTCCAAATTCAATTTCTCCTGTTTCTTCATCAATAGTGTTCTTTACGCCTTTAGTCGATATTTCGAAAGTATCAGTATCAAAGAAAAAATTAAGAATTTCTTCAGTGGTATAGCCTAATGCGCGCAATAAAATAGTAGCGTGAATTTTACGCCGTCTATCAATTCTGCAATAAACCAGATCCTTTGCGTCAAATTCAAAATCTAACCATGAACCACGGTAAGGTATAACACGGGCTGAATAAAGCAATTTTCCTGATGAATGTGTTTTTCCTTTATCATGTTCGAAAAAAACACCTGGTGAACGATGCATCTGAGAAACAATCACACGTTCCGTTCCATTAATAACAAAAGTACCTGTATCGGTCATCAAAGGCATCTCACCCATGTAGACTTCCTGCTCTTTTATATCTTTTACAACTTTATTATTTAGTCCAGCTTCCTTATCATAAATTACAAGACGCACACTAACTCGTAATGGCGCAGCATAGGTCAAACCTCTAAGTTGGCATTCTTTAACATCGAACACCGGATTACCTAGCTTATAACTAACGTATTCTAGTGCTGCATTGCCTGAGAAACTGACGATTGGGAAAACAGATTTGAATGCTGCCTGAAGCCCATTATCTTTTCTTTTATCCGGGTCTATGTCGGCTTGTAAAAATTGTCCAAATGACGCAAGTTGGGTCTCAACCAAATAAGGTACCTCGAGTATACTGGGACGCTTCCCAAAATCCTTTCGAATACGCTTCTTTTCAGTGTATGAATAGACCATTAGATTTCCTCGTTAGTGTTTGCTTTATAATATCGATGCACGCAAAAAACCAACGGGTGCTATGTGAGCCCCGTTTCAATTTTTTGTTTTGTTGAGCTTTAACAATTAAAACTATTTTAGTTCAGCCGACGCACCAGCTTCTTCTAGCTGTTTTTTAATATCCTCTGCCTCTTCTTTGCCCACGGCTTCTTTTACGGTTGCAGGTGCTCCCTCAACAAGTTCTTTTGCTTCTTTAAGACCAAGACCCGTTGTCGCTCTAACTGCTTTAATTACACCAACCTTGTTGTCGCCCATACTTGATAATATGACATCAAACTCAGTTTTTGCTTCTTCCGCTCCAGCACTTTCGCCGGCTACAGGTGTGGCCGCAACAGCCACTGGTGCTGCCGCTGATACACCCCATTCATCTTCGAGTTCTTTGATAAGATCGACAAGTTCAAGCACCGGCATCTTGCCGAGCGCTTCTTTAATTTCTTCACGAGAAACTGCCATTTTGATAATCCTCCAATAAAAAATACTAAATTCTGTTATACATATTTCTCACATCACCTACTGTTTGTCGCGTTGCGCACCAAGCGCTCTTGCAAATTTTGCAGTGGGCTCTGATAGGGTACGAACAAATTTAGTAAGTGGTGAGTTAAATAACCCAAGTAACGTAGCGCGTGCCTCATCAAGTGATGGCAAACTTGCAAGTTTAGAAATTTCAGATAGCTCTAAAAGATTTCCATCTAAAGAAATAAGCTTAACCGCGAGTTTTTTATTGTCTTTTGCAAAATTGCGAACAACTTTCGCTGCACTTCCAGGTTCATTATTTGAAAATACTAATAGTAATGGTCCGACTAAGTTATTGCGCATACACTCAAATTGAGTATTTTCTAGCGCTCGACGTGCAAGAGTATTACGCACCACCTTTAGGTAAACTCCTGCTTCGCGTGCTGCATTACGCAGTTCAGTCATTTCAGTCACTGTTAAACCAATATACTCGGCCGCGATCGCAGAAGGAGCTTCTGTAGCAATACTATTCACCTCTTCGATAATTGCTTTTTTTGCATCAAGAGTAAGACCCACTCTTCGCCTCCTTTGTTACAAATTCATATACGCATAATCTGAACTGCATACATTGATTTAATAATCTATTCAAAAATAACTCCCAAATAGACGGTTTACGGTGACAAATAAAATTATCCTGTTATCTGCTAACACCGCCTGCGTGGGCAAAGTTTAATTCCATTAAGACATCTAAAAAAGAATGTCGCCCACGGTCTTTGACGTCTGGTAGTTAACTACCAATCACAAAGTCTTTAAAAAAACACTACCAATAAAAAACTAATTTCGAGTAGCGTTTATAATTCTCCACAAATCGTTTAATTCAGCCTTATTATTTAAATTGATAAACTAGCCTGATCTATCAATAAACCAGGACCCATCGTTGTTGATAAACTTAATTTTTTTAGATAAGCGCCTTTAGCGCTACTTGGTTTTATTTTTACCAAATCCGTTAATAGTGTATGTAAATTTTCGATTAATGAATCAGAATCAAAAGAAACCTTGCCTATTACGCAGTGAATAATGCCATTCTTATCAGTTCTATAACGTACCTGTCCGCCCTTCGCATTTTTAACTGCTTGTTCAACATCCTTAGTTACTGTGCCAACCTTTGGATTTGGCATTAAACCGCGAGGACCTAAAGCCTTGCCGAGCTTACCAACAATCGGCATTGCGTCAGGTGTAGCTATCACAACACCGTAATTGATGTCCCCTTCCTGTATTGCCTTCGCTAGGTCTTCAAAACCTACCGTATCTGCCCCGGCTGCTTTAGCTATCTTTGCATTTTCACCTTCTGCGAATACCGCAACTCTGACAGTTTTCCCAGTTCCTTTTGGTAAGACGGTTGAACCACGTACCTGTTGGTCTGATTTGCGTGCATCAACTCCCAAGTTAACTGCAACTTCAACTGACTCATCAAATTTTACCGATGAAACTTCTTTTAGTAAATTCACGGCATCTTGAACAGAATAATATTTGCCTTTTTCGACTTTATCCTGAAAAACATGAATACGTTTAGATAATTTAGCCACTATGATTTCGCCTTAATATCAGTTTCAATACCCATACTACGAGCAGTTCCCGCTATTGTTCTTACAGCCGCATCAACACTAGCAGCCGTTAAATCGGGTTCTTTTGTTTTAGCAATTTCTTCGAGCTGTGACCTATTCACTTTACCAACTTTATTACTATTTGGTGTACCGCTACCACTTTTGATCCCCGCCGCCTTTTTTAAAAGTATAGAGGCTGGGGTAGTTTTGCTAACAAAAGTAAAACTCTTGTCGGAATAAACGGTGATAATTACAGGCACGGGTAATCCTGGTTCCACATTTTGCGTTTGAGCATTAAATGCTTTACAAAACTCCATAATATTTAGGCCATGCTGGCCTAAGGCTGGTCCTACAGGGGGGCTTGGATTTGCCTGTCCAGCAGGCACCTGTAACTTTATGTAACTCTGAATTTTCTTAGCCATCACTTACTATCCTTATACGGGTTCAAGCGCCTTTCGGCTCCCCTTGTCTCAAAAACATAAAGTAATTAATCTTAATTTATTACTTCAAAATAAAACTCAATTTAAAAATTATTCTTTTTCAACTTGTCCAAATTCAAGTTCAACTGGTGTAGAACGCCCAAAAATTAAAACGGATACTCTTAAACGACTTTTTTCATAATTCACTTCTTCAACAACACCATTAAAGTCAGTAAAAGGGCCTTCTTTAACCCTAACAACCTCTCCTGGTTCGAATAAAATTTTAGGTCTCGGTTTGTCAACACCTTCTTCAACCCGCTGTAAAATTGCATCGGCCTCTTTATCTGTTATCGGAGCTGGTTTATCGCTTGTGCCACCAATGAAACCAAGTACTTTCGGTGCTTCTTTTACTAAATGCCATGTATCTTCGTTCATTTCCATTTTTACTAAAACATAGCCCGGGAAGAACTTCCGATCACTTTTACGTTTTTTACCATCTCGCATCTCAACCACTTCCTCCGTTGGCACGAGAATTTCTGCAAACATATCATTAAGACCGCTATCTTCAATTCTTTCCTGTAAAGTCCGCCTTACTTGATTTTCAAAGCCAGAGTACGCGTGAACTACATACCATTTCTGAGTCATAAGTTAGCTACCATGCCCCATCAATAAACCAATTGACCAACCCAGAAACATATCTAATAACCAAAGTATAATTGCAACTAAAATAACCATTACTACAACTATTAAGGTTGTTTGTATCGTCTCCTGTCTCGTCGGCCATACAACCTTGCGTACTTCAATTTGAGCATCATGGAAATAGCTCCATATTTGCCGTCCTTTTGCAGTTTGTAAGGCTATTGCAATACTAATGCCGCCGCCTGCAAGTAAAGCGATAACTCTAAATAACAACGAGTAATCAGTGTATACATAAAAACCGACCAAATCGGCTATTACAATTAATAGCGCTAATCCAAGCTTAAATGTATCCAATTTTTCGTTACTGGCTTCTATATCCGAATTCATAAACTAATTAATTTAGTCCTTAATCAATATAAATAGTGTTTCAAATGGCAGGCCAGGAGGGAATCGAACCCCCAACCTGCGGTTTTGGAGACCGCCGCTCTGCCAATTGAGCTACTGGCCTATTTAATATTTAAAATAAGCTACCTCTATTTACTCAATAATTTTAGAGACAACGCCCGCACCTACGGTACGGCCTCCTTCTCTTATTGCAAAACGTAAGTTATCTTCCATCGCAATTGGGGCTATTAGTTTTACCTTTATCTTGATGTTATCACCAGGCATGACCATTTCTGTCCCTGATGGTAACTCAACGGCGCCTGTCACATCTGTAGTCCGGAAATAAAACTGTGGCCGATAATTAGCAAAAAATGGTGTATGTCTACCACCTTCATCTTTACTTAAAACATAAACTTCTGCCTCAAAGTGAGTATGTGGCGTAATTGAACCTGGTTTGCATAGAACTTGACCACGCTCAACCTCTTCGCGTTTGGTTCCGCGTAATAATACACCTACGTTGTCGCCTGCTTGACCTTCATCAAGTAATTTGCGGAACATTTCCACGCCAGTACATGTGGTCTTTTGTGTGTCTTTAATCCCGACAATTTCAATGTCTTCATTCACTTTTACAACGCCACGCTCAACTCGACCAGTAACGACAGTACCGCGCCCTGAAATTGAGAAAACATCTTCAATTGGCATTAAAAATGGTTGGTCAACAGGACGTTCTGGTACCGGAATGTAACCATCCATCTCTGCTACTAATTTTTCAATTGATGGAATTCCAATATCGGAAGTATCTCCCTCTAAGGCTTTAAGCGCAGAACCTGTGATAATCGGAGTTTTATCGCCAGGAAATTCATAAGAATCCAAAAGCTCTCGTACTTCCATCTCAACCAATTCTAATAATTCTGCATCATCAACCTGATCAGCCTTATTTAGATATACAATAATGAATGGCACACCCACCTGTTTTGACAAAAGAATATGTTCGCGTGTTTGTGGCATTGGTCCGTCCGCTGCACTACAAACCAATATTGCACCATCCATTTGCGCTGCCCCAGTAATCATGTTTTTTACATAATCAGCATGGCCAGGGCAATCAACATGAGCATAATGTCGAGTGTCACTCTCATATTCAACATGTGCTGTAGCAATTGTAATCCCGCGTTCCCGTTCTTCTGGCGCATTATCAATTTGATCGTAGGCTTTAAATTCGCCTCCGTGCTTATCAGACATTGTCTTTGTAATCGCCGCCGTCAAGGTCGTTTTACCATGATCAACATGGCCAATTGTTCCTACATTCACATGCGGCTTCGTGCGTTCAAATTTTTCCTTAGACATTAGAGTTACACCTCATTTTCATTTAGCTTATATTTAAAACAACCAATTAATAAAATTTGTAAGTGGAGCTCATAACCGGATTCGAACCGGTGACCTCTTCCTTACCAAGGAAGTGCTCTACCGACTGAGCTATATGAGCAATAATCCTGTTTTCGCTACAACTTAAAAATTCTAGTCAAAAAAAACACTTAATCAACAATCCAATACTAAATCATACTTTGTTTGGAGCGGGTGATGGGGATCGAACCCACATCATCAGCTTGGAAGGCTGAGGTTCTACCATTGAACTACACCCGCCTATGCATACATAAGATTACCCATTTCCAACCAACACCTACTCGAAACTTCAATCCATTCTTTATTCTTTAATTTGGCGGGTTATTCAACATTCCTTATTTGTTAGTTAATTATTACAATTCAATACCCAAATCCGATCCCTAACGAAACAAAATCATTCTGGTGGAGGGGGTAGGATTCGAACCTACGAAGGCTGAGCCAACAGATTTACAGTCTGCCCCCGTTGACCGCTTGGGTACCCCTCCAAAAAATCCAAGCCGACCATTCTCGAATAATCGTTAACCACTGTCAATATCCCTATTATCAATAATTTAACCTGAGCGTAAAATATTTCCGTTTTGAGCATCTCTAATTTCGCTAGGATTGCTATTATTCGTAATGCTAGCAGGTATTACATAATCAATTCCCCTATGAAAATAAGAACGTACACGCCAAGAAGACTTTGCTGGACAGGCATTTTTTGGGTTTGCGCTTGTTGAAACAATAGGGCCTAATTCCTCGCAAAGTGATTTAACTAATTGATTAGAACTAACCCGCACCCCTAGTGTTTTATGAATACCCGTCAACCAAGAAGGGGTCATTTGTTTTGCTGGAATCAGCCAAGTTACCGGGCCCGGCCAACTATCATAAATCACTCTTAAATTTTTAATCTTTGAAAAATCAACAAATTCATCAAGTTGAGCAATATTCGCAGCTACTAAAATCAAGCCTTTCCTAATAGATCGTCGTTTTAATCTTAGAATTCTGCGAACGGAATGCTCATAAGTAGGGATGCATCCCAAACCAAACACGGCCTCAGTGGGATATGCGATGACTCCTCCCGCTTCACAAATATGGATAGCTTTCTGCACATGCAGTTTATTCATAAATTTCTACAGTCAGGCAGAGATTCCTTATCCTTCAGCCTTTAACTCTTTTGAAACAGAACGTTTTTTCTTGGGCATGGATTTCTTTTTCGATGTTGCTTTTGTCTTTTTTTTGCGCCCGCGTGTGCCCCTGGCTGGAGCTGCTTCTAAAAGAGCAATTGATTCCTCAAGACTCAGCTTAATAGGTTCTATATCTTTTGGTACTTTTGCATTCTTCTTTCCATTAGTAACATAAGGACCATAACGTCCATTTAAAATGGAGATACCTTCTTCTTCAAAGAGCTTAATTTGTTTTTCAGCATCAGCTTTTTTCTTTTCGACTATTAATTCAAGTGCACGCTCAAACGTAACAATGTAGGGATCATCTTCTCTTTTTAAAGATACAAACTTACTACCATAACGAATATAAGGGCCAAAACGCCCTACACTAGCAGCAACTTCTTCGCCTTCATTTGTCTCGCCCAGCAATCTTGGTAATTTAAAGAGCTCTAATGCTTCTTCAAGAGTTATCTGATCTAATTTCTGTGCTGGTTGTATTATTTCTCCGCTATCTGGGTCTTTAATTTCACGACGTAAACCGGCAAACTTTGGTTTGTCTTCGTCATCTTTAGTGCCAATTTGTGCGTAAGGACCATAACGACCCATGCGAACTGAAACTTCCAAACCAGATTTTGGATGATTGCCTAGAACTCTTGCTTGAATAGCCTCTTCCCTGCTAACTGATTCCTCCTTGTCTTTAATCTGATTGAAAAAAGACTCCCAAAAATTCTTCATCAACGGAATCCATTTTTTTTCTCCGCGAGAAATAGCATCTAAGTCATCTTCAAGTTTTGCTGTAAATTCATAATCAACATAATCACTAAAATGAGCTGTAAGAAAATTATTTACTAACTTCCCAACATCGGTCGGATGAAAACGTTTACTCTCTATTTCCACATACTCTCTGTTTCTCAAGGTCGAAATAATATTGGCATAGGTTGAAGGTCTTCCAATGCCATATTCTTCCAACGATTTAACTAAAGATGCTTCTGAATATCGAGGGGGTGGTTCTGTAAAATGTTGTTCACTTCTTATTTGTTTTAGTTTTACTTTGTCTCCTTCATTTAATTGAGGTAGCATCTTCTCATCGTCTTCTTTATTTTCTGAGTCATCAACACCCTCAAGATAAACTTGCATAAAACCAGGATCGGCAATAGATGAGCCATTTGCTCTGAATAAATTACCATCGCCACATGACATATCAACAGCAACAGAATCAATAGTGGCGTGCTTCATTTGACTCGCCATAGTTCTTTTCCAAATTAGTTCATACAATTTAAACTGTTCATCAGTTAAGCTATCTTTAATATCATTTGGTACTCTGGTAACTGATGTTGGGCGAACAGCTTCGTGAGCTTCTTGTGCATTTTTAGATTTTGTTTTAAAAACTCTTGCTTCTTCTGGAAGTGAATTTTTCCCGTAACGAGACGAAATAAAAGTACGTATTTCTGTTAATGCTTCTTTAGCAAGGTTCACAGAATCCGTTCGCATATATGTGATTAAACCTACCGAGCCTTCGCCAATGTCAATCCCCTCATACAACTGTTGCGCAATTCTCATTGTCCATTGAGCAGTGAAACCTAATTTTCTTATTGCCTCTTGTTGCAATGTTGATGTTATAAAAGGAGCGGTGGGTTGACGTTTTCTTTGTTTTTTCGTAACACTTTTAACCAACATCTCACCTGCTGACAGTTTTTCAAGAACCGACTTTATATCAGATGCTTGCTTTGTTTTTTCTATACTAAATTTTTTGATTTTTTCATTATTAAATTCTGTTAATTTTGCTAAAAACTCAGACCCCTTAAATTCCAAATCAGATTCAATAGACCAATACTCTCTAGTCTTAAAATCATCTATCTCTTTTTCACGTTCAACTATCATTCTTAAAGCGGGAGACTGAACACGTCCAGCCGACAACCCTTTTTGTATTTTTCTCCATAGCAATGGAGACAAATTAAACCCAACAAGATAATCAAGAGCGCGTCGTGCTTGCTGAGCATCAATTAAATTTGATGATAACTCTCTGGGATTTTTTATTGCATTTTGTACTGCGCTTTTTGTTACTTCATAAAATGCAACTCGATGAACTTCTTTGTCTTTGAGGCAGCCTTTTTCTTTTAACAATTCATATAAATGCCACGAAATTGCCTCACCTTCTCTATCAGGGTCAGTTGCAAGATAGAGTATGTCAACTTTTTTTAATGCTTTTTGAATTGCATTAACAGCTTTCTCATTTCTTTCGATTGCCTCATAGATCATTGCAAAATTATTATCGGGATCAACCGCGCCTTTTTTAGGTAAAAGATCTCGAACATGGCCATAGGATGCTAAAACTTTGAAATCTTTACCTAGGTAACTTTCAAGTGTTTTAGATTTTGAAGGAGATTCGACAACTACTAAAGAACTAGTCATAAATAGTTAAACAACATTAATTTAAAAATAAATATCAATCGTATTTTAATTCGCCTAATGAACTACAGCGCTAACCTCGTCTAAGATAATATCTTCCATCCAGGCGAAAGCTGCTTCTTTGCCGGGCCTGTTAAATAAAACCATTAGAACAACCCATTTAAGCTGTTGCAATTCTATAGTTTCAGTTTCAAGAGCCATTACTCTGTCAATAACGAGCTCCCGATCTTCAGAATCAAGCACTCCGGATTGTTCAAGAAAAATCAAAAAACCTTTACACTCAACATCAAGCTTTTCATTTTCAATACTGCTAAATACTCGTGTCGATCTTGAATGAACAATACCAACATCAAACTCATCTTTTTTTACAGCAAGACCTTCTAGCCAATTAATTGCTTTATCAATTTGCATATCAGCAAAGCCAGCTTGATTTAACTGACTCTTTAAATCTTTTTGATTCGGTATTATCTCAAGCTCCTGCTCAACGTAATGATCGAATAAGTATATGAGCACATCTAAAACTGATTCTTTCATAAGAAGTCTGTCTCAATCATTAAAATAAAATTAATGCCATACGTTAGCCATATTGAAGTATATATTAAACGCTAATAATATTTACAAACTCTTTACTGCATCAAAAATATGTACTGGGCCACTAGTTTCCATAACTAAAGCATAACTAATCTTCTTAAAAGTTCTAAAAACCATCATAACACCAACGTGCTCTTCAGGTAGTGTAATAGCTTCCGAACTGACTTTTCTGTTAGCGAATGTAGGAAACTTTTTATCAAACTTTATAATTGCCCCTCTAATCGTATTTACCAATTTGCTTAGTTCCCGATCAAAAAGATTAGCATCTTCGCGTTCAAATTTTATTCTCTTTGCGTCTTCCTTTTCTAGAGCTTCTGGTTTGTTTATCCCTATTGAATCTTTTACCTTAAAATTATTTTGAAATATTCCAAGCACATTGCCTGGCTCAATTCCATTATTTTCGCCAATGTTAAGAACCACAACTTGATATTGACCTATCTGTGCTACACCGCCTAACTGCGATATACCAGTCAAAACAGATAGAATACTGCCTTCAACTTTAGTTTTAGTCGGACCTGGAAGAAACTCTATACTCAAATCTCCGTCAGTATTAGGGACTAATCGGTCCCCTACTAACACCTCACGATCAACTGAAGTTACTACAGCCGAAGCGGGGTCGCCTTTTCTTTGCATGACTGCCTGACCTATGTATATTGCTTCGTACCCAAGCACTTCATCTTCTTCATCCTTATCTTTTTTTACATTTTTATAAGCCTGTCCTTTACGATATATGGAATATTCTTTTGTGCCTGAATCATCTGGCAGACCTCGAATGTAAATTATATTATTCTCCGCAGCTATTAGATGACCATCATAGCTTGAGACAACATAAGGCCAATCATCCATTTCGTCTTCTTCAAGAATTATTGGCCACATTAAAAATTGTTGAATTGCGTCAATGGGAATAGCAGGTATAGCGTCAATATTCTCAGAACTACGTATGGTAGGAGAAAGTTTTACGTTTCTTCCAACTGTTACTTGCCCAGCTCGCTCAAGATTTAAAACTGGTTTGCCATCTTTAAAACTGAGAGAAACTACATCTCCAGGATAAATTAAATGTGGGTTTTTTATCTGTGGATTCACTCCCCAAATTTCCAGCCAGCGCCATGGTTGCTTTAAAAAGCGCGCTGATATATCCCAAAGCGTATCCCCCTTAACAACCGTATATTCTCCCGGATGCTCAGGGTTGAGCTTTAATTCGTCTGCATTTGCACTAAAAAATAGTAACAAAATTACGAATGAAATTAGAATCTTATTAAGCATGTCTATTACCTTACGTAATCTATCAGATGTAGATTATCAAAAAGCTGAGTAAAATGTCAGCAAGATAAATATTTTGTTTGAGTCTCTAATCGAAGAAAAATGATTTTCCTGTATACTATCAGTTAGTTATAAAGATTTTAGGGTAGAAATTGTCATGACAATACTTAAAGTTTTGCATTTTCCAGACGAAAGACTTCGTTTGAAAGCCTCTCCAGTGAAAGAAATTACCTCAAAAATAAATAATATCGCGGAAAATATGCTCGAAACAATGTACATAGAGGGTGGTATTGGCTTAGCCGCGACTCAAGTCAACATACAAAAAAGAATTGTCGTAATTGACCTATCCGAAAGCAGAAATAAGCCAATAATTTTAATTAATCCTGAAATATCAAAATTAGAAGGAAAAGAAACAACGCAGGAAGGCTGTCTATCTGTTCCTGATTATTTTGATATTGTTGAACGTGCAAAAAACATTGAGTTCAGTTACAGAACACTTGAAAATCAGGTTATTACAAAAATTGTTGATGGTCTATTAGCAATTTGTATACAACATGAAATCGACCATTTAAATGGCAAATTATTCATCGATTATCTATCTCCGCTCAAACGTAATCGCCTCAAGAAAAAAATACGTAAACAAAGAATAGAAAAGCACCATTCCGAAAGCTCAAAACGATTGCTTAAAAAAGGTAAGTCTCTTAATAAAATATTGTGAACCATGCCAAATTAAAGCTAGCGTTTGCTGGAACTCCTGAACTTGCTCGAATAGTTCTAAAATCTCTTATTGATACTAACCAACATAATATTGGGATTGTTTTTACCAAACCCGATCGGCCCGCGGGGAGAGGTCATAAAATTAAACAAAGTGAAGTAAAAATATGTGCGATTGAAAATAATATTCAGACTTTCCAGCCAGAAAATTCTCGAGACCTTGAATCCTATTATTTAGAAAATTACGATTTATTATTGGTTGTTGCTTATGGCTTATTGCTCACACCAAAAGCTTTAGCGAAACCAAAATTTGGTTGTATAAACATACACACTTCATTACTACCACATTGGCGTGGTGCTGCTCCGATTCAACGAGCTATTGAGGCGGGCGATAAAAAAACTGGCATAACAATTACACAAATGGACAAAAATCTAGATACAGGGCCAATTTTAAAACAAATTGTTTGCCCAATAAGTAATCAAGATACAAGTGGTAGTTTACACGCTAGATTAGCGGATATTAGTGCAGCAAATATTCACGATGCTCTTGAAAAAATTGCATCGAGAAAAATAAATGCGATAAAACAGGATGATTCAAAAGCTACCTATGCAAAAAAAATCAGTAAACAAGATGCGAAATTAGACTGGAACAGGCCAGCAAAAGAATTAGAGAGAAAGATTCGTGCTTATAACCCGAGTCCTATAGCGCATACAACACTCAAAGGTATTACTATGAGAGTATGGGAAGCAAAAATAAAACCTGCTACTAATAAGTTCAAGCCGGGAACTATACTAAGTGAAAAATCGACACTGGATGTAGTAACTAGTCAAGATCTGCTTTCAATAACTAAATTACAATTGCCTGGGAAAAAAATAATTTTAGCAAAAGATTTTCTAAATGGTCATGCTGATTTTATAAGCAATAAACTTGATAAATAATAAACCAAAACCTGTTATATCTCCCCGCTTAATTGCTCTTCAAATAATTGAAGAAGTTTTAGAAAAAAATATACCACTAAAAATAGCAATTAATAATAATGAAATTTTAAAAAAAATCAGGAAGGATAAAGCCCTGATTCAGGAGATGCTTTATGGGACGTTACGTTGGTATATACAGCTTGAATATATTCTTAATCAATTAATTGAAAAGCGTATAAAAAAGAAAGATCGGCTCCTCAAATATTTAATAATAATAGGTCTTTATCAATTAATGTATATGAGAATCCCTAGTCATGCTGTTGTGTCAGAAACTGTTGAAATATGTGTAAAAATAAACATGGGATGGGCAAAAGGTTTAATCAATGCAATATTGAGGAAATATCTTAGGGAAACAAAAAACCTAAACTCTAAAATTAGCAAAAATGAATTAATAAAGCTGGCGCACCCTGAATGGTTAATAGAGAAAATTAAAGGGGATTGGCCTAATGACTGGAATAATATATTAATCGCAAATAATGAGCGTCCGCCAATGTTTCTTCGAGTTAATCAACTCCAAAATAATAGAGAAGAATACTTAATTAAACTAAAAAAAGTAGGTATTACCGGGGGGAAAACGAACTACTCATCTAATGGTATTTTACTTGAAGAACCTACAAGCATAGAAAAATTACCAGGGTTTGCTCAAGGCGATATTTCTATTCAAGATCTTGCTGCTCAACTTGCAGTTGAACTACTTGATTTGAAACCTAACCATAATGTTCTTGATGCTTGTGCTGCTCCAGGAGGGAAAAGCGCACATATTCTTGAATCAGAGCCAAAAATAAAGACTCTAACAGCTATAGAAAAAGATAAAATTCGTGCTGAGAAACTTCACGGTACTTTAGATAGGCTTAAATTACACGCAAATATAAAAGTAGAGAATATAGTAAATATTGATGCCTGGTGGAATGGAAAAAAATTTGATCGAATTTTATTTGATGCGCCTTGTTCTGCAACTGGAGTAATACGTAGACATCCAGATATAAAACTATTAAGAACAATGGATGAAATAACCGCAATTAATAAATTACAAATGAAACTTCTGGTAACACTCTGGAGTACACTTAAAAATAATGGCTTACTTGTATATGCAACTTGCTCTGTTCTTAATCAAGAAAATAGCAATTTAATAAAAAAATTTATAAAGAAGCATTCTGAATGCAACCTTAAACCAATTATAACAAAATGGGGTTTTGATACTGGTTATGGCAGACAAATTTTATCTGGACAAGATAATATGGATGGTTTCTTCTATGCGTGTCTTAAAAAAAATATTAAATGTTAATTAGAATAAAAAAAGTAGGTTTAATTTGTATTATTATATTAATAATATTTACAAATAGATTAATTCATGCCGAGAGTGTGAATATAAACTCAGCAAGTACTTATATTGATAATGATATCTTTTACTTAGATTCATCCTCCGAATTTTATTTATCAAAAGAAGCATATAAAGCGCTACGACAAGGAATTTCATTCGAAATACATACAGATTTCCAATTACTTATAAAACAAAAATGGTTTTGGAATAAAATCATATTTGAGAAAAAAATAATACATAAACTTGAGCATAAACCATTAACCGAAAACTTCTTAATAACTAATATGAATACTGGAATAGTAAATTATTATAAGAATCTTGATGCCGCTATAAATGCAATTAGTAAAATATCTAAGATGAAATTATTCAAACAAAGTAAATTACAGAAAAATATAAACTACTTAGCGAGAATTCGTCTGTATCTTGATATAGACTCATTACCAAGTCCTCTAAGACCTCGTGCATATTTTTCGTCAGATTGGAATATTTCGAGTCAATGGTATAAGTGGGAAATATAAAAATGAAAAAGGGTGAGAAATTAATAACATTTATAGGCTTATGCTTATTTATTTTTATGCTTTCATCGCTTTTGATGATGAGTAAAAGCCTACAAAATTCAGAGTTGTTTGATCGTTTCTATTTAGGCCTGCTTTTATTCAATGCTTTAGGATTAATTAGTCTAAGTATATTAATTATTCTCAACTTAAAACGTCTTATACGTCAATTAAAAAACCGGGTAATCGGGTCTCGAATGACAATTAGAATTGTTATTCTATTTTCTTTACTCTCGGTAACGCCAGTATTAATAGTTTATTATTTTTCTTTAGACTTTTTACATCGTGGAATCGATAGTTGGTTTGATTTAAGGATTGAGCAGGCTCTCGACGATTCACTTGAATTAAGTCGTCTAGCTTTGGATGTTAGAATGCGTGAACTTCTGAAAACTACAGAAAAAATTGCAGAAGAATTAAGTGATGCTAATGATGTCGAACTACCATCTCGTATTGATCTAATTAGAGATCGCATTAATGCCGATGAATTAACTTTACTAACTAGAAAAGGGGCAATTGTTGTTTCGAGTTCTGAAGATACGAAAAGTCTTGTTCCTGATACGCTAGAAGAAACAATATTACTTCAATTAATACAAAATAATAGTTACATTGGGATTGACTTAGTTAAAAATAAAGGTCTTGTGATTAGAGCCGTTGTCAACGTCCCAATGATTGGGATTGGAAACACAGAAAAAATTATACAAGCATTATTTCCAATGTCAGAAAGAATGAATCGGCTTTCTGCGAATGTGCAAACTTCTTTTATTGAATATAAAGAATTATCGTATCTCCGAGAACAGCTAAAATTTAGTTTTATAATAATACTAACTTTGGTTTTACTATTCAGTGTATTTAGTGCGGTCTGGGCAGCATTTTATTCAGCTCGAACATTAGCAGCGCCAATCAAGGATTTAGCTCAAGGAACACGTGCTATCGCAAAAGGTAATTATAATACAAAATTGCCTGTACCTAGTAATGACGAATTGGGATTTCTTGTAGCATCATTCAATGATATGACCGATAAAATATCCCAAGCAAGAGACACTGCTAAAAATAGTCAGAAAGAATCAGAGTCGCAACAAATTTATCTTGAAACAATTCTATCTAGACTCTCATCTGGAGTTATTGTCTTCAATAAAGATGGAAAAATTGAAAAGTCAAATATTAGTGCAGCTCAAATATTACAAATAGAAGTAACTATCCTTAATCAAAAAAATATTAATGATCTAATAAATAATTTTTCAAAATTAAAAAACTTTTTTGAATGTATTTCAAATAATATTAATGAAAAAACTAATGATTGGCGTGAACAAATTATTTTGTCTAAAAAAACGGGTAATCAGATTTTATTGATCAATGGTACGGTACTGACGAGTTCTGATAATTCGAAAATTAAACATATAGTAGTCTTTGATGAAATTACTGCTTTAATTCAAGGGCAACGAGATGCCGCTTGGAGTGAAGTAGCTCGCCGCTTAGCTCATGAAATTAAAAATCCCCTTACACCAATTCAACTAGCTGCTGAACGATTAAGGAGTAAATATCTTTCAAGTTTAGATACAAATAATGTTGAAACGTTAGATAGAATGACAAATACAATCATACAACAAGTTGAAACAATGAAAGATATGGTAAATGATTTTTCTGACTATGCTCGACCGGCAGAATTTAAAGAAGAAGAGATAGAAATTATAAACTTACTGCAAGAGGGTGTTGATTTGTTCAGCAATATGAATTGCGGGAATAAAATTAAAATGGATATAAAAACAAATCTTCCAAAAATTCATGGTGATGAGAAAAAATTAAGACGGGTGTTAAATAATGTCTTAGCAAATGCAGTTGATGCAAACTCAATAGGCGCCCATAATTTACTGAAAATAAGTGCTAAAACAGTAAATATTGAGGATAATGAAATAATTGAAATACGTGTAATTGATAGCGGTCCTGGGATTGATCCGCTAGTTGAAAATAACTTACTTGAACCCTATATAACAACTAAAGAGAAAGGAACTGGATTAGGACTAGCTATAGTGAAGAAAATTATTGATGAACATTCGGGCACTTTTTGGCTCGAAAACAATAAAGAAGAAGATGGGGCATGTGCTGTAATAAGGTTGCCGGTAAATTAATTTATTTAATAAAATATAAAAAATTAAATTCAAATGAGTAAACGACGCATTCTTATTGTTGATGACGAGCCTGATATACGTAATCTGGTTCAAGAAATTCTTGAGGATGAGGGGTTCGAAGTAAATGTAGCTGAGAATGGGGTAATAGCTCGGCAACTAATTGAAAAGACTAAGCCTGATTTAATTTTACTTGATATCTGGATGCCGGATATTGATGGTATTACTTTACTAAAGGAGTGGAAAAATACATTCGGTCATGAAATTCCTATTATAATGATGTCTGGGCATGGAAATGTCGAGACAGCTGTAGAAGCAACGCGTAGTGGTGCCTATGATTTTATAGAAAAACCACTTTCCACTGCCAAATTATTACTTACAATTAAACATGCGTTAGAAACCTCTTCACTAAAAAGTGAAAACTTAAAACTAAATCAAATCACATTTTCAAAGCTTGAACCCATTGGCAAAAGCAAACTAATTCATGAATTAAAATCTCAATTGTTAAGAATTGCAGAGCATGATGCATATATTTTAATGAGAGGAGAATCTGGAACAAATAAAGAAATGCTCGCTAGATATCTGCACTCACTTAGTTCGCGTTCTGATAAGCCGTTCGTTACTGTAAATGTTTCAACACTAAATGAAGAAAATTTCCAAAACGAATTATTTGGTTTTATGGCGAATAATCAAATACAAGAGGGTTATCTGGACAATGCAATGGAAGGAGTATTGTATATTAATGATATTGGAGACCTAAGTATAACACTTCAATCACGCCTTCTTGATGTATTAAAAACAAAACAATATATACGTACTGGAAGTTCTGAACGTGTAAATCTAGATTTAAGAATTATTGCTGCAACACGTTATGATGCTGAATCAATGATTAAAAAAGGACAATTCATAGATGAGTTATATTATTTGTTGAATGTGTTACCAATAAATATTCCATCATTACATGAACATTATGAAGATATTCCTGAATTGCTTGAATACTACGTTAATCAATTCATACAAATAGAATCTTTACCATATAGAAAGTTTAGTGTTTCTGCTCAAAATCGTTTACGAAGTTATAAATGGCCTGGTAACGAAAGTGAATTAAAAAATCTTGTTCAGCGTTTATTGATTTTAGGAACAGAAGAAATTATTAATATAGACGAAATTGAATCTTATCTAGGAAAAATAAAAATTCCACAAAAAGAATATAATACGGAAGTCTTTAATTTAGATCTGCCGTTACGTGATGCAAGAGAGGAATTTGAAAAGGCATATCTCATATATCAGTTAGAAAAAGCAAATGGTAATGTTAGTAAATTAGCAAATCAGATTGGTATTGAACGAACACACCTTTATAGAAAACTTAAAACACTGGGAATTAATTTAAAATGAAAATTATAATCCTCGGAGCAGGTCAAGTAGGTTTATCGGTAGCTGCTAATCTTGTTAGCGAAGATAATGATATAACTTTAGTTGATATTAATCCTTCTGCGCTACAAGTAATTAGTGAGCGTTATGATTTAAGAACGATTACCGGGATCGCATCTCATCCCTCGGTACTGGAAAAAGCCGGCGCAAAAGATGCTGAAATGATACTGGCTGTTACAAATTGCGATGAAGTCAATATGATTGCCTGTCAAGTTGCTTATACGTTATTTCATACTCCAACTAAAATTGCACGTATTCGAGAAATAGAATATCTCAAAAATAGTCCTTTATTTGCTCAAGAAGCCCTACCAGTTGATGTTCTTATTAGTCCAGATAGATTAGTAACTGAACAGATACAACAATTAATCAAGCACCCCGGTGCGCTTCAAGTTCTCGATTTTGCTGATGGAAAAGTACAAATGGTTGTTATTCGAGCCTCCTATAGTGGTGTATTAGAAGGAAATTCTTTGCGTGACTTAAAAAACAAACTTAAAGATATAGAATACAAAATAGCTATTATTTACAGCAGTGGGAAACCCATAATTCCAAATGGCGATACTATAATAAAAGCTGACGATGAAATATTTTTTATTAGTTCACAAAAATCAATGAATAAATTATTACAACATATCCGGATTAAAGACAAACCTCTTAAAAATATTATGATATCAGGAGGTGGAAATATTGGTTTACGATTAGCAGAATCATTAGAAAATGAATATAAAATAAAATTATTAGAATTGGACCAAAAAAAAGCTACTCATGCAGCAGAAAAACTAAAAAATACCATTGTCTTACATGGAGATGCCACAGATGAAGAATTACTAAATGAAGAAAATATAGATGGTTCCGATGTATTTTGTGCTTTAACAAATGCCGATGAAGTAAATATTATTTCCTCAATGCTCGCAAAACGACTTGGTGCTAGAAAAGTAATGGCGCTAATTAATCGTGCAGCTTATGTTGACCTTGTGCAAAGCAACACTATCGATATCGCTATTTCACCACAGCAAGCGACTATAGGTAGTTTACTTGCTCATGTTAGAAAAGGAGATGTTGTGGTTGTGCACTCTTTAAGAAGAGGTGCTGCTGAAGCAATTGAGGCAATTGCGCATGGAAATGAATCTTCATCCAAAGTTGTTGGTAAAAAAATTCAAAATATAGAGTTGCCGCAGGGAACTACAATTGCTGCGATAGTTCGTGGCAACGATGTATTAATGGTTAAGAAAAAAACAATTATTGAAGCTAATGATCATGTAATTCTAATCGTATCAGATAAAAAACATGTTGCAAAAGTTGAATCGTTATTCCAGGTGGATATTACATTTTTATAAATAATTTATAATTAAAAGAGAAAAATAACTATGCAACTTGCAGTTATCTCACGAATATTAGGCATTTTACTCTCATTATTTAGTCTTACTATGATACCGCCATTGGTAATATCATTATTTACTAAAGATGGTTCCGCAACTCCATTTATACTTGCATTTGTAATTATTCTTTTTATCGGATTACTGTTTTGGTTACCAGTTAAAAATTTCAAAAACGATTTACGATTACGTGACGGTTTCTTTGTTGTTGTTCTATTTTGGGTTGGTCTAGGACTAACGGGAAGCATACCCCTGTTGTTATCAAATGTTCCTGATTTATCTATCACTGATGCTATATTTGAATCTATTTCTGGGCTCACAACAACTGGAGCTACAATAATTATAGGAATTGATAATTTACCAAAATCGATTCTTTTTTATCGCCAAGAGTTACAATGGCTAGGGGGTATGGGTATTATTGTATTAGCTGTTGCAATCCTGCCAATGCTAGGAATTGGTGGCATGCAACTATATCGTGCTGAGACGCCAGGGCCAGTTAAAGATACAAAACTAACCCCGAGAATTACTGAGACAGCTAAATCTCTTTGGTACGTCTACTTGACTATAACTATAGTCTGCGCATTTTCATATTTCCTAGCAGGAATGAGCTTTTTTGATGCAATTGCGCATAGCTTTTCAACAGTTTCAATTGGCGGATTCTCGACCCATGATCAAAGTATTGGTTATTTTAATAATAGCTTGATTGAGTCAGTTGCAATATTTTTTATGCTAGTATCTGGGATAAATTTTACTTTACATTTTCTTTCATTCCGAAATTTAAATATAAAACCATATTTAAATGATGCCGAACTACATGCATACTTGAAAATATTAATAGTCATTTGTATTGTATGTTCTAGTTATAATGCAATTGCAGGTAATTATGAAAACTTAAGCGACGTATTTAGAGATAGTATCTTTCAAACTGTTTCCATTGCAACAACAACTGGTTTTACAACAGCTGACTTTCAAAATTGGCCGGGCTTTATGCCGCTGCTATTAATTTTCTCATGTTTCATTGGCGCTTGTGCAGGTTCTACGTGTGGAGGCATTAAAGTTATTCGAATATTGTTACTTTTTAAGCAAGGAGTACGAGAAATAAAACGCCTTATTCATCCAAACGCTATCTTTACTATAAAAATTGGAGATAAGCCAATATCAGAACGCATTATTGAAGCAATATGGGGTTTTCTAGCCGTTTACGTTATCATATTTGCAATCCTGTTATTAGTATTAATGGCAACAGACATCGACTTTCTAACGGCTTTTTCAGCATTATCCGCTTGCATAAATAATCTTGGGCCAGGTTTAGGAGAGGTTAGTCAAAATTATTATGAAATTAATGAAATCGCTAAATGGATTCTTTGTCTTGCTATGTTATTGGGTCGACTCGAAATATTTACATTATTAGTTTTATTTACTCCAGCTTTTTGGCGACGTTGAATAATCAAATTAAAAATAAATGGGATGAATATTACAGCTCTAACATAAAGAGGCCTCCGTCTCCTTCAGAAGTTCTTTATTTTAACCAGCATCTTTTGCCGGTAAAGGGTAATGCCCTTGACCTCGCTTGTGGATACGGGTCAAATGCAATATGTCTTGCAATGAATGGATTAAATGTTTCAGCTTGGGATATATCAAAAATAGCATTGGAAAAGTTATCTCTTCGATCAAAAGAATATGATTTTATAATTAATTGTGAAATTAGAGACGTACTACAACAACCTCCTGAGCCAGACACATTTGATATTATAGTTGTTAGTAAATTTCTTGATCGTAAATTAATAAAACATATATGCCGTGCAATAAAACCTAATGGATTAATTTTTTATCAAACTTTTATACAAGATAGAATTAAAAAGTTGGGGCCAGAGAATCCTAATTATCAATTAAATAAAAATGAGTTGCTTGATTTTTTTGAGGACTGGAAGTTAATCTTTTACAAAGAAGAAGGTATGACTGGAGACTTAAGTAGAGGATTTAGGAATCAGGCAATGATTATTTCACAAAAAATATAACTTGAAAATTTATAAGAAATTAATCGTGTAATTGTAATGTTCCGATTAGATCAGAAACGCAACTAATATTATATTTATCTAAATACTTTATAATTCCCTCGTTTAATTTTGAACAAACTAATGGCTCATAAAATAATGCTGTGCCAATACCAATAGCCGTCGATCCAGCGATAATAAATTCGATTGCGTCTTCTATTGTAGTAATCCCTCCTTGTCCTATTATTGGTATATTGTGTTGTTTTGCCACCTCATAAACCTGATGTACTTTTAGTAAAGCAATTGGTTTAATTGCAGGCCCTGATAATCCTCCTTGATTATTACCAATAATGGGTTCACGCTTTTCTATATCAATTGCCATTCCAGTCATCGTATTTATAACGGAAAAACCATCAGTACCAGAATCTATACAACATTTCGCATTTTCTGCAATATCGGTTTGGTTAGGAGATAATTTTGTTATTAAGGGTTTTTTTGTCGCTCTTCGACAAGCTTCAACAACTTTTGCGGACATAGCAGGGTCATTCCCGAATTCTACTCCGCCTTTTTTAACATTTGGGCAGGAAATATTAATTTCCATAGCATTTATTGGAGAATCATCGAATATTCGTGTTATTTCCCCATATTCTTCGATAGTTGAACCTGATAAATTTGCTATAAAACACGTCTCTTCAAAATCAAGATGTGGTAAATATTCATCAACAACTACTTTTGAGCCAGGGTTTTGTAAACCTATTGCGTTTAACATGCCCAAATAAGTTTCAGCGATTCTATGAGGAGAATTACCTAAACGAGGCTCAAGAGTAGTTCCCTTCAAACATATTGCGCCAACATCAGTATTAGAAAATCCGTTAATGCGTGTATATTCTTCGCCAAAACCAACACAACCCGACAATAAAACTAGCGGGGTATTAAATTGTAAACCACAAAATTCAATATTAAGTTTTTTCTTCTGTTTCACATTTAGAGACATTTTTGTCATATTGGATATTATTTTTTGGGATATAAAATTAGCCTATGTTTAATGTTGTTCTATTTGAGCCAGAAATTCCACCAAATACTGGAAATATTATACGTCTTTGCGCTAATACAGGAGCAAAACTTCACTTAATACACCCGCTTGGTTTTGAAACGAATGCGAAAGAACTTCGGCGTGCAGGATTGGATTATATAGATTGGTCAATTGTTTATCATTATAATGATTTTGAAGACTATATTGATAAAAATGGTTTCAAATCCCTTTATGCTATATCAACCAAAGGGAAAAAATATTATTCGAATTGCAATTTCTTTAAGAATGATAGTTTCATATTTGGTCCTGAAACCAGAGGACTTCCGAAAAAAATATTGGATAAATTTGAAATTGAAAAAATTTTAAAAATTCCTATGCTAAAAAATAACAGAAGTTTAAATCTATCAAATGCGACTAGTATTATTATCTATGAAGCTTGGAGACAAATAAATTTCAAGTATGATAATAAAAAAATTAGATAAATTAAGTCTCAATTTTCTGTTCTCGATTTAATAGATTTTGCACTGCATCTTTTGCTGAACATTTAGATTCTAAAACATTGATGACTTGTTCGGTTATTGGCATTTCTATTTTATTTTTTTTTGCCAACACCCCAACTTCTTTTGCAGTATTCAAACCCTCAATTTCCTGATTAATTTTTTCGCAGGCTTGCTTAACAGACAATCCATCAGCTAACAGTAATCCAAGTCGACGGTTGCGAGATTGATTATCCGTGCAAGTTAAAATTAAATCACCAAGACCTGCTAGTCCCAAAAAGGTTTCTTGTTTAGCCCCTATCGATATACCTAATCGAATTATTTCTGCTAGTCCGCGCGTAATCAGTGCAGATCTGGCATTACTACCAAAACCTAATCCATCTGAAATACCTGCTGCAATAGCCATCACGTTTTTTACGGCGCCAGCAATTTGAACACCAATATAATCAGAATGCACATAAGTTCTAAAAATATCTGAATGGAAAAGGCTTGAAAAATCTTGCGCAATTTTGATATCTTTTGATGCTATAGTTATCGCTGTTGGCAACCCTGATGCTACTTCTTTAGCAAAAGATGGTCCGGAAAGGACTGCAATGGAGCAATTATTAATTTCTTCCTCAATAACTTTATGATTTAGTTTTTGTGTGTCTGGCTCAAATCCCTTACAAGCTATACATATACTACCTATAGATAATGGCTTTAAAAAATTTAAACTACTTCGAAGCGCATGACAGGGCACTGCACTAATTATTTTCTTTATTTCGGCTGGAACTTCTTCAACCTCTTCAATTGGAAAAACATTTTTGGGTATCTTAATTTCAGGCAAATATTTTCTGTTATATCGAACTAATTTTATTTCCCTTATCATCTCGAGGTTAATATCCCAAAGATAAACTTGGTGATGATTACGTGCTAAAACTAAAGCTAATGCTGTCCCCCAGGACCCAGCGCCTTGCACTAATACTGGTTGTGACGTCATTTTTTATTCCTATTTAATGAGTTGTATTTTGCTTTGCCTGCTCTGTGGCTTGTTTTTTTTGTTGTTCATACAATGCATCAAAATTTACTGGAGAAACTAACAGCTGAGGAAATCCTCCTCTTGTAACGATATCTGAAATTGCCTCACGAGCAAATGGAAATAAAATATTTGCACAAGATGTTGCTAGCATACGGCCGAGTACATCCTCTGGTATATTTTTTATTAAGAAAATACCAGCTTGATTGATCTCAACTAAGTATACTATTTTATCGTCTATTTTTACTGTTATAGTAACCGATAATACTACATCAAAAAGTTCCTCACTTAATGGAGTAGCTTCATTCGTTATATGCATGTCTACAACCGGCTTCCACTCCATCTTAAATGTATCAGGTGAATTTGGTGTCTCAAAAGATATATCTTTTATATAAATCTTTTGAATTGAGAATTGCGTGTCTTTTTCTTCTTCAATTTTGTCCTTTTTTTTAGCCATAAATACTTGCCTTATTTAAAATATAATATAATTTAAAAAATTATGAATTACTTTTGAGACCTTTGGTTAAAGGTAAATTGGCATTCTGCCATGATGTAACACCTCCTTTTAAACAATAGATCATTTCTTCGCCCTGTCTCATTAGTTTTTGCGCTTCTTTCAATGAAAGACTTCCATTAGTACAATAAAAAATAATTCCTTTACCACTATCTTTTCTTAACTTATTAAATTTCTCAGGTAATTCTTGCGAACTGATATTTTTGGCATTAATAATGTGTCCATTTTCAAATTCTTTTTGACTGCGAATATCAACTACTTCTGCGTTTTCACGATTAATAAGTTGTGTAGCTTCATCTGTGGTCAATATCTTAACACCGCCAACAATACCGCCAAATATATTCCATATTAATAATGTCAAAATTACAAAAAGTAATGAAAATAGATAGGGGTGATGTAGAACGAATATGGGGAACTTTTCCATTTAGTTATTCTCTTATTGTTAGTTTAAACAGAGACAAATAATACGTTATATCTAGTGATGAAAAAACCATTGAAATACGGTAAATAGCTGCCTGATTTAACGTGTTGTATTCAATAATTTCATGTTAATATTCGTATAAAGTCTTTGAAACTTAAAGTCTAACAGGATATTGACTTAAATTAACCGACGACCTCAATTTTATATTTATTTGCAGATTAAAATTGCAAAAAACTTTGAATAATTCAATTTTTTCATCATTTCTATCAATGATAGTCAATATTTACGATGCAATTAGTTCATAAACCTACTATTTTAATAATTCTTGATGGCTGGGGTCATACCGATAATACTGACTACAATGCGATATATTCTGCAAATAAACCGGTTTGGGACCGAATCTGGGACGAGTACCCTCATACACTTATAAACGCGTCAGGTCTTGATGTTGGGTTACCTGCCTCTCAAATGGGCAACTCTGAGGTGGGTCATATGAATATTGGCGCGGGGCGTGTCGTTGACCAGGAATTTACACGCATTACACGCGCTATAAAGGATGGAACATTCGACGA
>Ga0066852_10000035_pt1 | contig 40026 bp, 35 predicted proteins | sample ETNtaG_27_FD_67283 | JGI IMG/M metagenome (GOLD analysis project Ga0066852, IMG submission 67283) | Marine microbial and viral communities from oxygen minimum zone, Eastern Pacific Ocean - ETNP201406SV63 | ecosystem: Environmental > Aquatic > Marine > Oceanic | place: Pacific Ocean: Eastern...
AAAAGATACGATTTTGAATCATATTTAGAGTGGCTCATGAGGAGAATGATACAAATATTTTCAGTAACATTCATTATATTTCTTCTATTCCCTATTATTTCGTCAGCTTCTGATGATAGTGAGCGGATCATAATAGTGATCTCAGATTATCCTGTGTTAGTAAAAGCAAAATCACTTGGTCTGAGTGCATCTGATACTTCAGAGATGTTTGAACATATATTGAGAGAGGAAGTTGAATTACAGTTAGATAATCTACGGCGTAGAGGACTTCAATTCAAAGTTGTGGATATTCTTACGTATGTTTTACATGGTGCTGTGATTGAGACTTTACATGGAATTGATGATGTTAGATCTGTAGCCGATGATATTGAAGTTTATCATGATGCATCTTTGAAGGTGAATATTGAACAGAGTTCAGAGCTAGTAGGAGCTACAAAGGTACATGATCTTTTGACTGATTCTGGTGAACTTATAACTGGTAAAGGTGTTATTGTGGCTATCTTAGATACTGGAGTAGATTATACACATCCTGATCTTGGGGAATTTATAGGAAATGATCAGAAGGTGCTAGGAGGTTTTGACTTTGTTGATAATGATGAGGATCCAATAGATATTGATGGACATGGAACAGCTGTTGCAGGAGTAATTGCTGCAAATGGTCAAATAAAGGGGATAGCCCCTGAAGCTTCATTATTGGCATATAGGGTTGTAGATAGAATGGGAAATGTAAAATCTACAGATCTTCTTCGTGCTCTAGAAAGAGCTAGTCAAGATGGAGCCGATGTTATCAATCTGAGTCTTGGGACAAAGGAGGAGATAGAAGTATTATCATATGCTGTTCAAAATATTGTTGATAGTGGAATAGTTGTAGTAGCTGCTACAGGAAACTCTGGTGAACGTACATTCGGTGAGCCTGCCGGCAGAAAAGGCGTCATTGCTGTTGGTGCCACTTTGAATAATGTGAGTACCCCTAGAGATGCTGAAGTGATAATTAATCAGGATGGCTTTGAACTTATTGCAGCCACTATGAATGGTTCATTACCTGCACCAAATGGCGTCACTGGAAATCTTGTTTATGTTCATTTTGCTCGTAGTAATGATGTAGATTCTCTTAATTTGACTGGAAAAATTGCTCTTGCAGAGAGAGGTGGTGATACTGGAGAGTTAGTTTATTTTTCAGAAAAGGAAGCTAACGTTGCTGCAAAAGGTGCGATTGGTCTTATAATTCATGATTATGTAGACAGAGGTCTATTTTTTGGTAATCTAATAGGTGAACATAACCCACCTGATTATAATGGAACTATACCTGTTGTTTCAATTACTCAGAGAGATGGTGAATATCTTATTGATATGTTAGTAAATGGGGATGATGTAGAAGTATCTATTCTTACTCATAAGTCAGCTCAGCTAATGGCTGATAGAGTAGCTTTCTTCAGTTCAGTAGGACCGGTATCACCATTCTATGTAAAACCTGACATTGTAGCTCCTGGTGTAAGTGTAAATACAACATCAATTAATGGTAAATACTCTGTTGTGGACGGAACAAGCTTTGCAGCACCACATGTAGCCGGGGCTGCATCTTTGCTTCTTCAGCTTCATCCAGATTTAACACCTGAACTTGTAGTTGGGATACTTTCTCCAACATCTAAGGTATTGTCTAATCAATATCGTGTTATTGTACCATCTTCTATTCAAGGGTCAGGTCGCCTCGATGTTTTCTCAGCTATTAATTCTCCGTTGGCTTTAAATCCACATTATTTGATATTTCATTTGGCTAAAGGTCAGCCTATTGATGTTCAAACTTTGAAAATTATTTCATTGGTAAATGATGATGTTTCTGTAATGATGAATGTTTCGTGGAATTTTGATTCCAATGTGTCTTTGTCAGCTGAGTACTATAATATTGATGTGAAGGGTAATTTACCTTCAGAAATAACAATTACAGCTTCTCTTCTTGGCTCTAATCCAGGTTCATTCGAAGGGCGAATAACCTTAAAATCATCATCGGGATATCCTAATCTAACTCTACCAGTTATTGTGTTGGTAGATGATGCTTGGCTTAAGCTCACAAGATCAGAAGATGCATTTCTGGTATCTATGGAATCAAATCAGAAATTTAATGAAGCGTCTATTCGTGTAATATCTCCTAAAGGCACCATTTGGGAATATAATCTGAATTATGGTGAATCAATTCCTGTGAGTATTCCTTTTAGTGGTGTTTATTCTATAGAAGCAGAGGCTGTGACCACTGAAGGCATAATATATGCAAGGTCTGTTCTAAATATTTCTGAGCCAATTCGTCGGGATGTAGGCATTCCAATTAGCTTCCTTGGGATATTTGGTAGTTTCATGGTATTATCTTTAGTTGCATCATCAATTATGATTATTATGAATAGAAATAATCAACAGGATAATTTTTGAATAGAGTGATAAGTAATGTCTTCCGTTGAGAAATTTGATAATTTAGTGGAAGAGATGTTTAATTATTTAATGAAACAACATCCAATTTATGCTACATACATGGGTTTGCATCAATTTGATGGTGACATGCCTGAAGGATCAAGAGAATCAAATCTCAAAGATATAGAATCAATACGACATTATCTTTCCTTATTTGTAGATTTTCCTGGTACTGACCTTCCAAGAGAAAGGTCTCTAGACCGTGTTTTAGCTATTCATGGTCTAACACTGGATCTTTTTGAACGAGAATCACTCCGGTTCTGGGAATCTATTCCGGAAGGTGTGAATGCTTTGGGTGATGCTTTATTTCCTTTAATTGCAAAAGATTTCGCACCTTTCGAGATACGTCTTGATTCTATTCTCCAAAGAATAGAGAAGTCTCCTAAATATCTTGAAGAGACCAAAAGTAGAATCAAAAAACCTGTTAAACTATGGGTAGAGATATCTGCAGAATCTTCTAAGAATTTACCTCACTTTTTAGATACAATTATCTCTAGTGCTAAATCATATAATCTAAATACACCTAGACTGGAAAATGCAGTAAAAGAACTCTGTGAGAGTCTGAAAGAATATGAAGATTGGTTATATGCAGAACTATTACCAAACTCTCATGATGAGTTTGCGGTTGGACAAAAGAAATTCGATAAGCTTCTTCAGCTTAGAGGTTTCGAAATGAATAGTAGTGAAATACTTGCATTTGGAGAATCATCAATCAAAAAAGAGAAAATGCGTCTTAAAGAAATAAGTAAAAAGATAGATTCTTCAGCATCAGTTCAGCAGGTTAAGACAAAGATAAAATCTAAACATCCTGCATCATTTGAAGATGCTCTAAATATTGTGAAACAGACTGTTAAAGATGCTAAACAATTCGTGGTGGATAATGGATTTGCGACTATTCCTGAAGGGGAAAATCTTATTGTTATGGAAACTCCAAGCTATCTTAAACATATTATTCCTTTCGCTGCATATTTTAGCCCTGCTAGATTTGAGACCAGTAAAGTTGGGATATACATAACGACTCGTCAAGATGAGAAAACTGATTCTTTGGTTGAGTTGAATTACGCCTCGATAGCCAACACAGCTGTTCATGAGGGGTATCCAGGTCACCATTTGCAACTAACATATAATGCGTTACATCCATCTCTTATAAGGTCCTTATACTCTGGAACAGAGTTTATTGAGGGTTGGGCTCACTATTGTGAGGAGTCTATGCAGTTGTTGGGGTGGCGTAATACTTTGGAGGCGCAATTTATGCAGACTGTAGATCTGGTTTGGCGAGCAGCTCGAATAATATTAGATGTAAAAATCAGTACCAATCAAATATCTTTTGAGAATGCAGTAAATATGCTAGTTGAGGAGACGGGTATGATAAAATCTACTGCAACAGCAGAAATTAGACGATATACATACACTCCAGGATATCAGCTTAGCTACTATTTGGGGAAACATTTCATAAAGGCTCTGAAGAAAGATGCTAAGGAACTTTGGGGTGAACGTTTTAGTGATAAGATGTTTCATGACATTTTACTCAGTTCAGGTGGGATGCCAATCAAGTTCTTAAAACAAATAATAATTGACAGTAAAACTTGATACAGTTTTTTCATATTAAATCTCGATATATTTATAGTAGTCTAGTTAAAGGGTTGACAATACATTTGAACCCACGATTGAAGTATATTGGCATAGCATCAATATTAGGTGCTGTGATTGTTACTGCCCTATTATTTTTAGGGCCTACTTCCAGCGACAATGAACCTGTTACTAGTGAATGGGTACAATATGATGCACCAGTGATAAATCCAATAGGAGGTAAATACAAAGTTAGTTTATCACTTTTGGGACGGTATGGAGAGTTTGAGAGTGGGGACATCCTTTATACCAAAGATAATGTATCCAGAAGGGGTTACTTCTTTTCTGGATTTTCATTTGCTCTTGATTACCTGAAGGTAAATTCTCCTGAAAATTCTACAATATTAGCTTGGTGGGACTATGGTAATATGATTGTTGGATATGGTGAACGTGGAGCTATAGCTATCAATCCATCTGAGAAACTTCTTATTGGTGTAACTGGAAACTCGAGTGATAACATAGAAACAGATCCAGATGATGTATTAGATGATATTGGAAGAGCTCTAACTACCCAAGATCCTGAAGAAACAATTTCTATATTAAGGAAATATAATTCTGAGTTTCTATTGATAGCTGCAGGACCTTTTGGGGATGAAGGAAAAGCAAAATGGATATTCTATGCTGGTGGTGTATCACTGGACGAAATGGATAATTATTGGTTTGAAGGAGAAATAGTTGGTCAAGGAAAAGATACAATTCTTTATAAAATGATTAATAAAGAGGATATATCAGGTTTCAAACTTATATTTGAAGATCAGAACACAAGAATATATCAGATCTCTCCATAATTTAATCAGTAATATTATGCATAGCTCTAAGATCTTTACTGAATCCAAGTAATTCCTTAGGTATCTCAATTTTAACTTCCTCCTTCAATGATATCCCCTTATTTTTCTTCTCAAACCATACTTTTGAGTTAAATTCGAGAAGATTTTCTGTATATTTTGAATGTTCTGTATTCCAGATTGCTTCAGGAAATATCTCTCTATGAATACTTGTTTTTCCATACATTTCTCTCCACAATGCATCAGTTACAAATGGTGTTATGGGTGCAAGAAGAAGTAGGATACTCTTCATAACGGTGTGTAGTGTGAACCAAGCAGATTTTTGTTCTTGTTCACTAAATATTTTTTGTTCCTGATTATTTAATCCGGACCCATAGGCCCTGCCTTTTATCATCTCTAAGTAGTGTGCTGCAAACGTGTTCCAAGTGAACTCCCTCACTTTATTTGCAGGAATAAAGAAGTTGAAGTCATTATATCCTTTTGAACATTCTTTAATCAGTTCTGAAATTTCGGATAGTATCCATTTATCACTTAGAGTCAGATCAACTTCTTCCTGTATAGGAAATATGGAGATAAATCTAGCTATATTCCAGATTTTTGTGAGAAATTTTTTTGATCCAATTATTCGATTTTCTGAACAGCGAAAGTCTGCTCCTAGATTCGTCTCTGATGCCGCCCAATACCTGAAGGTGTCTCCTCCTAGTTTCTCCAATAATGGTATTGGATCAATAACATTTCCTTTACTTTTGCTCATTCTTTCACCTTTTTCATCTACACCATACCCCATAATCCAAGCGTGTTCAAATGGTCCTTTCCCAGTAAGCTGATTACATCTTAGAGTTGTATAATATAACCAAGTTCGAATAATATCTTTAGCTTGAGGCCGTAGACTTGTGGGATAGGTTTTACTGAAGAATTTTTCATCTTTCATGTATTTTGTTACAAATAGAGGTGAAATACTGGAATCCATCCAAGTGTCAAAGGTTCTCTCATCACCTACAAATTCACTACTACTACAGTTCTTGCATTTATCAAATGGTACTTTATCTTTCCAAGGTTGATAGTACTTCCCAGGTTCTGGTAAATGTGGTTCAGAACATTTTTTACAGTACCAAATAGGGATTTCTGTTGCATAATAACGCCTTCTAGATATGGGCCAATCTAATGATATTGCATCTATCCAGTTTAGAAGTATTTGTCTGTGGCTTTCAGGATGAAATATCATTTTTTTTGCGAGTTTCTTTATTTCTGGTTTGAACTCTATTTGTTTCAGATAATATTCACTCATAGGGATTATCTCGATAGGAGTTCTACTTCGTTCACAGATCGGGGTTCGATGAATAATGTTCTCTTTCTTTACTACTAAACCTTGATTTTCTAGATCTACTACAATTTCAGCCCGTGCTTTCTTAATTCTTAGCCTTTCATATTTACAGGCTGCATTAGTCATTTTACCAAATTTATCGATAGCAATAATCTCTTTCAGACCTAGCTCTCTAAATAGAAGAACATCAGTGTAATCTCCATAACTACAGACCATAACTGCACCAGAACCGAACTCAGGTTTGGCGCTTGGGTGAGGTTGAATAATGACTTCTTTGCCATATATTGGATTAATGGCATGTTTACCTTGATATTTTAGGTATCTTTCATCATCTGGATTAACAAGTATTGTTTGACATGAGCATAAGAGTTCAGGTCTTGTAGTTGCAATAATTAGATCGTCTCCAGTCTCTTTAACTTTGAAACGTATGTAGACGAGTTCAGTTGGGCGTTCTTCGTAGCTTACTTCGGCATCAGCTATTGTGGTGCCACATCCAATACAGTAATTATTTGGCCGTGATGCCTGATAAATGAGTCCTCTCCCCCATAGGTCTATGAAGGTAGCTTGTGTAAGTTGTCGATATTCCTTAGAATCTGTTCGATAGTATTTTTTTAGATCTCCGCTTAAACCCATTTGTTTCATTATCTGAATCATTTCTTTTTCAAGATCATCTAAGGCATGTTTACATAGCCTCAGAAATTCATTACGGGGAATTTCACGGGCCTTTACTTTATACTTTTTTTCTGTGTAAAGTTCAACAGGAAGTCCATTTCTATCTATCCCTATAGGAAAGAAAACATTGTAACCTGACATATTTGCTGTTCTGGCAATCATGTCGATTTGGGAGTAATGTGCTGCAGCTCCTATATGCCAAGGTCTACCTGATGGGTAAGGAGGTGGAGTATCAATCACGAAATTTTTACCTTTAGCATTTGGATTGAAAGGGGTTGCTTCTTTTTCCCATTTCTTAAATATTTCAGTTTCTATTGATGGGCTCCAGGCCTTTTTATTAATCTTGGGTGTTGCCTCCACGTTAGGGTTCTCCTCTCTTCCAGTTTTTTTTGACTTATATTTCCGTTACGCGTTATTATTATCTGAGTTTGTATCTAAGTAGAGCTGCTATTCCCCCAAAACTCTTCAACATTCTTCCTTCTTCTGTTTTAGAAGATATAACTTCCACATTAGCTCTTGAGTCTACTGCTAAATCTGCTAGGTATTCAATAATGTCTTTTTCTTTCAGCTCTTTGTCTGGACTTGAGCATTTTGAACATGCTGCAGCCATTTTTTGTTTTACTTCGATATATTTATCTCTGCCAACTTGTCTAACTTCTTCTTTTCCACAGTGATTACAAATTGATTTAATATATGTCAATCCGATGTCATCTATTATCAGGATTGTGTCTATACTGGAACTCAGTAATCCTTTCTTAATATCATCAAATCCGTATGTTGCAAGTCCTACATCTTTATTCACTTCTCTCAGAAACTTTTGAACTAGCTTCTTTTCTTCCATTAACCTTAAGCCTGATAAAACATCATCTGCTTTCTTGACTGTTTCCCGTAACCCTTCTTCGCCTGCGTAAGATGTGTCAAATATAGCTAATAGATTATTTTGCAGTCTGTAGTCAAGATACTCTTCTTTTAGAAAGTTGTTTTTGGTTGGACCTGGTCCACTTACTATGATGCCTTTGGATTTGTATTCATCTAGTAATATTTGATTTGCGTTGTCTGCTACTCGATGGTAGAAACTGTTTAACTCCATATTTCTAAGTCGTTCAAATCTTCTTGCTGATTGTCCTCCAGAACGGTGTTTACCAGCTATTCCTGATGTTAAAACTCGTATAACTTCGAATTTATCTCCTGACACTATTCCTATCCCTGCTTCACTTGCTTCTATTGACAATATGCCGATGGTTTCTTTCTCTTTTATCATATTGCGGAGATGGGATAAGTGGAAGTGGTCATCACACCGGTAAAGGTAGTTCTGGACAGGTTCGTGAGGTAGGATTTCGTATACTTCTACGATTTCACTTCCTGGCGGACCATCTCCTGGAATGGCTCCCGCAAATATAACTATCCCTTTTTCCGGTGTTTTTTTATAGAGTTTTAGTCTCTGCATCGTTTTAGTGAGAGCATCTTGAACATGGTTTTTAGTTGTATCAGATTTGATATTAGAAGCAGTTCCGTATTCTTCTCTTAGGCTGTTAATAACTTCATGAAGTGCTTTACTTTTAGGTACATACAGGGTAACAAGCTCGGTTCCTCTCCCCTTTTTTTCTGATAATTGAGAAAGCAGTTTCCGGATCTTGTATATTAGTACAGAATTACTTTTACTACTCAATGTTTACCCTCTCAGATAGTCATATGCTGGTTTGTGTTAGTTCAGAAAAGCTTTGATTCAATATTATAATTTGAGATTATTAATGGGGGTTATAAATCATTTTTGTAAATTATAGTCAAGTTCACTTCAATATTTATTTATTAAATATATTTATCCAGTGAATGTTCTGCTTCATCCTTCGGTTTTAAGTTTGATATCCTTACTCCTAAACGCCTTATTTTTCTTGGTTTCTGCTCAAATTCTTTAAGCATTTGTATGACGTTTTCTTGTATAATTTGTTTAGATAATGTATGTTTCTGTAGGGTTTTGGACCTAGTGATTTTCTGGAAGTCTTCAAAAGTAAGTGTAATTCCAATTGTTCGAAAAATGTAGTTTTCATCTTCTGTTCTGTTGTGTACTTCACTTATTATTGGTTCAACCATATTGTGTATAATTGTCCAGTTGTTTGTGTCCTCTTCAAGTGTTCTTTCTTTACTGATTGATTTAATTTCTTCTGATTCTTCGACAGGTGTTTCATCTATCCCGTTTGCGATATCCCATATCCACACTCCATTCTTTCCGAATCTTTCAACCAGTGTAACTTTTGGTTTTTCTACAATATCTCGAATCGTTTTTATCCCTAATTTCCTAAGTTCTTGAGCGGTTTTTTTTCCTACACCAGGTAATTTTTTGACAGGTAATGGATTTAAGAATATCTTGACCTTATCCGGAGTTACAATAGTGATGCCATCAGGTTTTAGGTTGGCAGACGCTATCTTAGCTATGGTTTTATTGGGAGCTATTCCAATACTGCTGGTTAGATTTTCTTTTCGTTTTATTACACGTTTTATATTTTTCGCGATCTTTTCAGCTTCTTTGTAGTCATTCACTATATTTGATATGTCTAAATACGCTTCATCTATACTGACAGACTCAAATTTATCGGTGTATTGTCTTAGAATATTCATTATTCTTATTGATATTTCTGCATATAGCTCATGATTCGTATTCTTGTAGACAGCTTCTGGACAGAGTTTCTTTGCTGTTTTCAAGGGCATTCCTGACCTTACACCATACTTTCTAGCCTCATAGCTACAAGCAGCTACTACGCCTCTACCTTCTTTTGGTCCCTGTATTACTATGACTGGTTGGTATTCAAGTTGAGGGTCTTCTCTTTTTTCAATTGATGCATAGAAAGAATCCATGTCTACGTGAAGAATGATTCTAGACAAATTCAGAGACGTCTAGTGTCTGGTTACTTCTTTCACTTAACTTTGATGTTTTCGCTATTATTCTTCTTGAGTTATCTTTTCTTCAGATTCTCCGAAAAAGAATGATATTACAGCAAGTATGATGATGATAATGCCTATAACAATAAACGTATTCTCATCTTCATAAGTTTCACTTCTCAGATAAGCTGCATATCCCAGGAACGTGGTTCCTATTAGAATTAACGCAATTTTTGCAAAAGCTGATTTACGCAAAACTATCCATAATAGTTAAATTCTCGCTTATACTTAAAGATATCAGAATTAAATATTTTTATTAGGTTTAGATTTGCTAGTGAATTAATTAATTATGGTTTTAATTTTTTGTTATTAATTTGAATGTTAAGGGCAGGTTTAATAATACTGTTTTCTTAATATTAGTTATAGTTTGAAGAAACTAGGGAATATCAATATGCCTATTTCTAGAACATTATCTGTTTCAGTGTTTACCACGATGCTTGGTTTTGGTATAATTTCACCCTTGTTGCCAGTTTATGCAACTAATATTGGTGCTACTGGGTTATGGCTGGGAATAATATTTGCAGGTTTTTCTGTTTCACGAACATTTTCGATGTCAATTATAGGTCGCTTGTCAGATAAGCAAAGTAAAAAGAGAATTATTGTTTTTGGACTTTTGTTATACACTGTTATTTCTGTTCTGTATATTTTTGCATCAGATGTGTATTTTCTTACTTTAGTTAGGATGTTTCATGGTTTAGCTTCTGTTATGGTTGTTCCTATTGCGATGGCTATAGTTGGTGAAATATCTGTTGAGGGTGAAGAGGGTATTCAAATGAGTACAATAAGTACCTCTAGGGTTCTTGGACGAGGATTTGGCCCCCTAATAGGTGGTGCAATATATGCAGCTTTTGGAATGTCATCAGTATTTCTAGTTATGTCTGGTCTTTCAGTGGTTGCATTTGTTATGGTTCTATTATTTATTCCAGATACAAAAGATTTGGGTGTACAGAAAAACACACTATCCTATAGACAAGTGTTAAAGAGTGTCAGGATACGTGGACTTTTTCTATATCGATTCGCAAGAGCAATAAATTTAGGTGTGTTTTTTGTTTTTCTTCCATTATTTGCTACTGTAATTGGTTTATCAGTTTTTGAGATAGGTGTTTTAATTTCCAGTATTCTTGTTTTAACTGCATTGTTGCAGAGACCTTTTGGTTATTTAGCTGACAGATTCGATAGGTTGAACCTCATTATTTTTGGATTTATATTTTCTGCTATTCCATTATTTATTTTACCTCATACCAGTAATTTTGTTGAATTGATTTTCATCTGTTCTTTTATTGGTGTTGGAAGAGCATTATCTATGCCTCCTTCTTTAGCTCTTACAATTGAAATTGGAAGAAAAATAGGTATGGGGTTTGCGATGGGGTTACTAAGCACAGCAATGGGGATAGGTATGATTACAGCATCATTAACATCGGGGTTCTTACTTGACTTTTATGGGATAAACTTCCCATTCTATTTCGCAGGAATAATAAGCATAATTACAGCACCCATAATCTATCTACTCATCAAAGATCCAAACCCAGGTATATGAAAATAAATGTACATAAGTATACAATAATGCTTAAATATATACCTTAATTGGTTTATCTAGTGATTTAGATGGGTGACCGTGTTTGGCTATGAAGAGAAGGATAAGCTAACAAGCAAATTAGAGTTTAAGAAGCTTCACACCTCCAAGACACCCACTGAAATTTTCTCTATTCTTCAAAACAGATACGATTATGTTTATCTTCTAGAATCTGTTGTTGGACCACAGAAACTTGCTGAATACTCTTTCTTAGGTTTTGAACCGCAACAAACTGTTATCCTAAAAAACAAGCAGCTCACTATGAAGAATACAGAATCAGGTGGAACAACAAGTATTGTAACAGATGACCCTCTTAAACAACTTAGAACTCTTACAAAAAAGAGAGAAGTAAAAGATCAATCCTTCAGATTTGCAGGTGGAGCAGTAGGATACCTATCATATGACACCATCAGGTACTGGGAAGAATTATCTGATAATACAACAGATGACTCTAATTATCCAGATGCAGAATTTGCTCTATATGATGATGGTATTGTCTTTAACCACCAAACAAACGAAGCATATTATTACCATCTAGGAAAAAACAGGTCAGCAGACATTAACATAAACACAAAATTAGAAGAACCCATACCACTCACATATTCTAACCCAAAAAGAAACATTACCCAGCAACAGTATGAGGAAATTGTCCTAAAAGCTAAAGACTACATAACTGACGGAGACATATTCCAGACAGTCCTCTCACAAAGAGTCAATACAACATTGAAAGGAGATCCACATATCTTCTATAATATATTACGTAAAATCAATCCTTCTGCTTACATGTATCACCTCAAAATGGGTGAAAGAAGAATAATAGGATCAAGCCCAGAAATGCTAGTTAGAACTGAATCTAAAACCGTCGAAACATTCCCTATAGCAGGAACAAGACCAAGAACAACCCACACAAAAACTAACCAACAACTCAAAGAAGAACTATTAGCTGACCCAAAAGACCGAGCAGAACACATTATGCTTGTCGACTTGGGCAGAAACGACCTTGGAAAAATATCAAATCATGGTACCGTAAAGACAACAGAATTTATGCAGGTACACCAATACAGTCATGTTCAACACATAGTTTCACATGTAGTTGGAAACCTGAAACCCCAACATGACTCCTATGATGCAATAAGAGCCGTTTTTCCCGCAGGAACCGTTTCAGGAGCCCCAAAAGTAAGAGCTATGGAGATAATAGATGAACTTGAAACAACTCGAAGAGGACCATACGCCGGGGCAGTAGGATACTTCTCCTACAACGGAAACTCAGACTTTGCAATAGCTATTCGAACACTAACAACCAACCGAGACCAAGCCTATATTCAAGCAGGAGCAGGTATAGTTGCAGATTCTCAGCCAACGAAAGAATGGTGCGAAACCAAAGACAAAGCTGCAGGACTAATAAACGCACTCAAAATAGCGGAAGAGGTTTCCACCAAATGAAGACACTGCTAATAGACAACTACGACTCATTTGTATACAACCTAGTACAACAAGTAGGCGAACTAGGCTCAGAACCACTAGTCTACCGAAACAACAAGATAACACTAAACGAAGTAACTAATCTTAATGCAGACAACATCATAATATCCCCAGGCCCCGGAATACCTTCAGAGAAGAAATATTTCGGTATTTGTAGCGAAATAATACGAAACCTTAGCCCCACCATACCTACTCTCGGAGTCTGTCTCGGACATCAAGGAATAATCCATGGTTATGGAGGAAACATAATCAAAGCAGGTAGACTAATGCACGGTAAAGTGAGCATGATAAAACATGATGGAGAAAAAATCTTTGAAGGTTTAAAGAACCCCTTCATAGCAACCAGATACCATTCACTTGTCGGTGAGCGTTTATCTATACCAAAAGAACTTAAGATATCCGCAAATTCAGAAGATGACAACGAAATTATGGCCATAAGACATGAAAAACACCCAGTAAACGGTATACAGTTTCACCCAGAATCTATCCTGACTAAAGAGGGTGGAAAACTTATCAGAAACTTCTTGAAAATGAGTAGAAGATGATTAAAGAAGGTATACAGCGTCTGGTGGATAGAAAAAACCTGACCTCTGAAGAAACAACACAAATAATGAAAGAAATAATGAGTGGAGAAACAACACCTGCTCAGATATCTGCCTTCTTAACTGCACTTAGAATGAAAGGTGAAACAATAGGAGAAGTGACATCATTAATTCAAGTTATGAGACAATTTGCCATTAAAATAAAACCCAAAGTAACAGGTCGAGTACTTGACATCGTTGGGACAGGAGGCGACAAGATAAAGACGGTAAACGTAAGCACAACTGCATCTATTGTGGCCGCAGGAGCCGGAGCAACAGTTGCCAAACACGGAAACAGATCTTTCACAAGCAAATGTGGAGCAGCAGATATACTGGAACGATTTGGTGTAAATATAACCGCAGAGCCCAGCCTTGTAAAAAAATCGATAGAAACTATAGGTATAGGTTTCCTTTTTGCACCTGTATACCATCCAGCTATGAAACACGTAGTTGCCCCTAGAAGGGAAATAGGTTTAAGGACAGTTTTCAATATTCTAGGTCCACTAACTAACCCAGCTGGAGCTGATTCCCTTTTGGTAGGTGTTTATGATCCAATTCTCGTTGAACCAGTAGCAAATGTACTGGCAAACCTCGGATTAAAAGAAGCTCTTATAGTACATGGATTAGACGGACTAGACGAAGTTTCCAATATCGGAAAAACCTCAGCAGCTTGGATGAAAGAAGGCGAAGTCAAAACTACGCAATTTTTACCAAGCGATTTTGGTGTAGAACAAGCTAAACCAGAGGACCTTATTGGAAACAACGTTGATGAAAACGCAAAATCCATCTTTAAAATGTTAAATGGTCATCTAAAAGAAAATGATAGATTAAAGGAACTGATACTGGTAAACGCAGCAGCAGGCATAACCGTAGCGGGATTAGCAGAAAACCTAAGCGAAGGTATGTCTCTTGCAAAAGAATCAATAAAAAGTGGTGCAGCATATACAAAACTGCAATCTATGGTGGATGCAAGTGAAGGAGATAAATCGAAACTTAAAGAATTTGAATCCCAATTCTGTTAATTTCTTAGATATTTTGGCTGCAAACGCCTACATATCTATTGCTGAAGGATACTACGATATAAATACAAAAATTGAAGCTTCAACCCATGATCTTAATCAAAGTATTCGTCGAAGCTCCAAGAACGCAATAATCTCAGAAATAAAATTTGCATCACCTTCCCAAGGCATAATTCATACAGAAGAAAATGTAGTATCTGCAGCAAAAGCAATGTCAAATGGTGGAGCAGTTGGACTATCTGTGCTTACAGAACCCAAAACCTTCCTTGGCTCATTAGATAATTTCATGAAAGTTAGAGAAGTTGTCGATTTACCACTATTAATGAAAGATATTATTGTAACTAAAAAACAACTAGATGCTGCCTTAAAAATAGGAGCAGACGTAATTCTACTTATACAAACTCTATTTGATATGGGAAGGTGCAAAAATACTGTTGAACAGATGATAGAATACGCCCATTCAAAAGATCTTCAGGTTCTACTTGAAATTCATAGTAAAGAAGAATTTGAAAAAGCAATTCAGTCTAACGCCGATTTGATCGGAATAAACAACAGAAACCTAGAAACATTCGAAGTAGACTTATCCACAACAAAAACAATACTTGAATCGAAAGATAAAGGCAATAAAATTATTGTAAGTGAAAGTGGAATAAACACAGCTAAAGATGTATGCATTCTTAAAAAATCTGGAGCTGACGCTTTCCTTGTCGGAACCTCTGTAATGAAAAGCAAAGACATTGCATCAAAAGTGAAGGAGCTAGCAGAAACTTGACACGACAAGTAAAAGTAAAGATTTGTGGAAACACAAGAAAAGAAGATGTTGAACACGCAATAATATCTGGAGCTGATGCAATAGGTTTCATTGTAGGTTTCCCATCAACCCCCAGAAACCTAGACTTAGACAAAGCAGAACAACTTATGAAAGATATACCAAAATCAATAGAACGTGTAGTAGTAACCAACGAAGATGACCAATATTTATTATACAAAATAGCTGAGAAACTACCTATAACTGCAATACAACTAATAAGTCATGGATCATATTCACAAGAGATAAGAGAAATATTCCCAGGTATTCAACTGATAAAAGTGATTCACGTAGAACCTGAAACATTAATCCAATCCGTATCAAACTTTTCAAAAGACTATGACACTATCCTATTAGACACAAAAACAAAAGATATTCCAGGTGGAACCGGACTAACACATGACTGGTCATTATCCAGAAAAGCTGTAACCATTATACACCCAACACCAGTTATTCTAGCTGGAGGACTAACTCCTAATAACGTGGAGGAGGCGGTCAGAATTGTGAAGCCGTATTACGTTGATATATCAAGTGGTGTGGAATCCGCATCAGGTATAAAAGACCACAATAAGGTTGAAACATTCATAAAACGAGCTAAAGGTGTAAAGATTTGACAAAATTCAGTAAAAATCCATTATCTGGAAAATATGGAAAATTTGGTGGAAGATTTGTCCCAGAAACGTTAGTTCCAGCTCTAGAAGAACTAGAGAAATCTTATGATAAGATACGCGCTGATAAAGACTTTCAAAAAGAATTGAAAGATTATCTTTCAAATTATGCAGGACGACCTTCACCTCTCTACTATGCAAAGAACTTGAGCAAAAAACTGGGTGGTGCCAAAATATACCTAAAGAGAGAGGACCTTCTTCACGGTGGAGCACATAAAATCAATAACACTTTGGGCCAAGGATTACTTGCATGTCATATGAATAAACATAGAGTAATAGCAGAAACTGGTGCAGGACAACACGGTGTTGCAACAGCAATGGCTGCTGCAGTCCTTGGTTTGAAAGCTGAGATCTATATGGGCTCAGAAGACACTGAACGCCAGAAACTTAATGTTTTTCGGATGAAACTTCTTGGCGCAAAAGTTCATTCTGTGGAAAGTGGGTCAAAAACTCTGAAGGACGCGATAAATGAAGCTATGCGTGATTGGGTTACAAATGTGGAGACGACCTACTATCTTCTTGGTTCAGCGGTTGGTCCTCATCCGTACCCAAAAATGGTGCGTGACTTCCAGAGTGTGATTGGCACAGAAATCAAGTATCAAGTAAAAGGGGCTGAAGGTTGTCTTCCAGATATTTTGGTTGCATGCGTGGGAGGAGGAAGCAACGCTATTGGTACATTTTATCCATTTTTAGATGACAAGGATGTGAGTCTAATTGGTGTAGAGGCTGCTGGAATGGGAATTAAGACTGGAAAACATGCAGCCACTCTAAACGTTGGTGACGAAGGAGTTCTACACGGAATGCTCACATATCTTATGCAAGATAAAAACGGTCAGATACTACCTACACACAGTGTTTCAGCTGGCTTAGATTATCCTGGAGTAGGTCCGGAGCATGCATTACTGAAAAAAATGAAGAGAGCAACGTACGAACTTGCTGATGATAAAGAGGCCTTAGCAGCATTTGTTCACCTTTCTGAACTGGAGGGTATTGTTCCTGCACTTGAGTCTGCACATGCCATTGCCTATGTGGAGAAACTCGCTCCAACCTTGAATAAAGACAAGGTAATTGTCGTTTGTCTATCTGGCCGTGGAGACAAAGATGTAGAAGTTGTAGCTAAATCTCTAGGTGAAAAAGTTTGAGTATAATTGAGGCGACTTTCAAAGGTCTTAAAGCAAAAAATGAAGCCGCTCTCATTGGGTACATAACTGCAGGTATCCCAACACCTGAAAACACAGTTGATATTGCTAAAGCTCTTATCCGGGGAGGAGTAGATATTCTAGAACTAGGTATACCTTTCTCAGATCCAATAGCTGATGGACCAACAATCCAGGCAGCAGCACACCAAGCCCTAGATCTTGGAGTTACAGTACAGAAAGTTTTCAATATGGTTGAAGAAATAAAAACTGAATATAATATACCGATATGTCTCCTTACATATTATAATCCCATCTATCGTATAGGTATCGAAAAATTCATGAAGATGAGCTGTAAACATGGAGTAGATGGCCTAATTGTTCCTGATCTTCCAGTTGCGGAATCAAAAGATTACAAAGAATCAGCGAAAAAGCATAACATTGATACCATTTTTCTTGTATCACCTGCAACCTCTGAAGAAAGATTTCGGAAGATCGAAGATGCAACATCTGGCTTTCTCTATATTGTATCACTTTACGGCGTTACAGGTGCACGTTCATCAATTGAGAATAATACTCTAAATCTAGTGAAGAAATTCAAACAATATTCTTCAGGAAAAGTCAATTTAGCAGTAGGTTTTGGAATATCCAAGCCAGATCATGTAAAACAGATTGTATCTACTGGAGCAGATGGTGCAATAGTTGGAAGCGCTTTTGTAAAGATAATAAATCAAGGTCTTACACAAGACTCAATGATGCAGAGACTTGAAGAGCTAGCTGCTAAGTTGAAACAGCCTTTGCGTTATAAGGGGATTTAATTATCTTCAAATACTCATGATCATTTTTTTACCAATTCCCAAAAACGTGGGATCAGGAAGCCAACAACACAAAGTCATTCTATGAATGTCATCACGAACTTAAATGCCAATGAAATTAATCTTTGTAATATTTAATATAAAATATCTTTACTGTTTATCTATTAATTATTAACATATTTCCAGAGAAACACAATATAAATAGGAATAACTATGCTTATTTAGCATACCTTTAGTTTAGATGGTTCAGTGAGCTGTTTGCCAACCGAAAGCAACAGAAAAATTGAACGCGTGGTAATAAAGCTCAGCGGAAGCTTATTTGAATCTGATATTGAAAAATCAGATCTTAAACCATACATCAAAATATTCTCAGATTTAAGAAATAAAGGCCTAAAGATGGTTTTAGTAGCAGGAGGAGGAAAGAACGCCCGACGCTACATTACAGCTGCAAGAACAATGGGAGCTGATGAATCAAGTCTAGATGAAATAGGAATTATCATATCGAGGTTGAATGCCTTGTTAATGATAGCAGGTTTTGGTAGGCTGGTAAAACAATATGTCCCAACAACACTTGGAGAAGTCGCAAAAGCGTTTGACGAGAAAGGACTCGTAGTTACAGGAGGGCTTCATCCTGGTCAGAGCACAAATGCCACCGCCAGCCTTATTGCAGAAAGAATTGGAGCTGACCTCTTTCTAAACGCAACATCAGTAGATGGAGTATATACAGGGAACCCAAAAAAGGATGCAAATACTGAAAAACTTTCCACTGTGACAGTTGAAAAGTTAAGTGAAATTTTATCCAACTCCAATATGGGTGCCGGAACTTATGAACTTATGGATATGGTGGCTCTCAAAATAATAGAACGATCAAATATTCCAACCAGATTAGTTATCTGTTCTCCAGACGTAATAGTCAAGGTTCTTGAAGGCAGCCAAGATGGGACCCAAATATTATCGAGATGAAAGAATTGAGTGAGTCTCGCAAAGGATTTGTTCCACCACATTCGCATTGCCAATTATGTGGAAAATCAGCACCTGCTGATAGACCGTTCTGCTCTAAAAAATGTGCTGAAGAAGTCTATCAAAATGAAAAGAAGAAAATGCAATCAAGTCGAACATATTTGGTTGCAATCGTAATTATAATAATAGCAACTTTAGCTTGGGGCTATGAACTCCTTTTTTAAACAATTAATAGAAGGATAATTAACCGCAATCAGAAAGCCTCTGGAGAGTGCGGGGGTCGCGAAGCCAGGTCAAACGCGGAGGACTCAAGATCACCTAGCGAAGGAGAGATCCTTTCCCTTTAGGGGTTCGTGGGTTCGAAACCCATTGAAGGCGAAAATCCCACCCCCCGCACCTATCTCCATCAAGATAACGGACAAACCATAACAATCGAACAATTAATGTAAAACAAAGAACTGAAAGATTTAAACTACATTCCAACAGCAAGGTCTCTGTTATGCTCAACTTTGGAAAGGTCGGTATCATAGGTCTAGGAAAGATGGGTGAAGCAATAGTATCTGGACTTCTACTTTCAAAATCCTATAGCTCACAAGACATAAGTGCCTATGAAATTATCTCTGAACAGAGCCGTTACATATCATCAAAATATGGAATAAAAATACTAAACACTGCAACCGATGTAGCAAAAGACGCAGATATCATAATTCTTGTAGTTAAACCAAAAGACATGTTCAAAGCTCTTCAAGAAATAATCAAAACCCCTCTAAAAAATAAGATAATAATATCAGTGGCAGCTGGAATAAATACTGACTATCTTTTGAGGTATCTACCAGAAGGAACTAAAGTGATTAGAGCTATGCCTAACCTAGCTTGTTCACTTGGTGAAGGCATGATATGCTTAAGCTCAGGTAAAGGAACCTCTAAAAAAGAATTGGATAAAGTAACTGAGCTCTTCAAACTTACTGGAAAAGTTTTACAAATTGATGAGAACGATCTCGCAGCCGTAACAGGAATATCTGGAAGCGGACCAGCATATGTGTATGCATTCATCGAGTCTTTAGCGGATGCTGGTGTCCAACTTGGATTAAAAAATGATGTAGCCCTCACTTTAGCTACACAGACCACTTTAGGTGCAAGCAAGATTGTCATCTCAACCGGTGAAAATCCAACTGAACTGAAAAAAAAGGTCGCGACACCAGGAGGAACAACAATTGAAGGCATTAAAGAATTAGAGAAAGGTGGACTAAAAGAATTAGTAAAAGAAGCAGTTTCAGTAGCGGCTAAAAAATCACTGAAAATTCAAGATTCAATCAATAATCTTGATTAATAGTCTACTTTAAATCTCCTGAATTTTGCCCCGTGATTAGATAGAAAATATGACTCAGACCAAATTTGAGAACGAGAAAACTTGGTTTAATGCAATAGAATCGGGCCAGACTGAAGAGTTACACAAAAAATATGATTTAGCCGTAAAGAATACTGCAAAACAGTTCGGTCTTCGATATCCTCTCTATATTGATGGAGAAACAATATTTTCAAAAGGAGGAGAGTCTGAAAACCGCTCCCCTAACGATACAAGAATTTTACTTGGGATATTCCAAAATGCTACTAAAGAAGATGTATCTAAAGCTGGAAATGCCGCCCAGAAAGCGTACAAAAAATGGGAAAAAACTTCCTATAACTCAAGAATAGAAATAATCAGACAGGCTGCTGACATAATTGCGGAAAGAAAGTTCGAGTTAGCTGCTTGGATGAGTTTTGAAAATGGGAAAAATAGATTTGAATCTGTAGGAGATGTAGATGAAACTTTAGATCTTATGCGATATTACTGCTGGCTTCTTAAAAATAATGGAGGTTTTGATAAACCTATGAATCAATCGTTTCCTAATGAAGAGAATCGAAGTATCTTAAAACCCTACGGAGTATGGGGTGTAATATCTCCTTTCAATTTTCCATTAGCTATCGCTGCTGGTATGAGTGTGGGTGCACTAATTACAGGCAATACAGTTCTTTTTAAGCCCTGCCGTGATACCCCAATTCTTGGATATTTTCTCTGTAAAATTCTTCATGAAGCTGGTCTTCCCAAAGGAGTCTTCAATTATCTAACTGGACCCGGTAGTACAGTTGGGGTTGAGATAATCAAGAATGAGTATGTTAAAGGTGTGGTTTTTACAGGATCCAAAGAAGTTGGGTTTACAGCATATAATAAGTTCAGTACGATAGAACCCCGCCCTTTTATTGCAGAGCTAGGTGGCAAGAACCCTGTAATAGTTACTGCCAAAGCAGATATTGATAAAGCCACTGAAGGAATTGCAAAAGCAGCATTTGGATATAGTGGCCAAAAATGCAGTGCTGTCTCCAGAGTATATGTGGAGAAAAGTGTGAAGAAAAAGTTTGTAGATGCTTTGGTTTCCAAGACTTTGGAGATGAGAGTTGGAAGCGCAGTTGAACGCGATTCTTCATTAGGACCTCTCATAAACAAAAGTGCCTATGACAATTTCCAGTCATACATGAAAGTTGCTTACAAAGATGGAAAAGTTCTAACAGGAGGACATGTAATCTCAGAAAACGACAAGAAATACGGCTATTATGTCGAACCTACAATAGTTGATGGTCTACCTAAAAATCATAACTTATTCAAAGAAGAACTTTTTGTCCCAATAGTCTGCATAGCAGAGGTGAATAGTCTGGATGAAGCTTTAACACTAGCCAACAATACAGAATATGGCTTGACTGCAGGAATATTTACTCAAGACAAAGCGGAAGCAGATAAATTTCTAGATGAAATTGAAGCAGGAGTAACTTATGTCAATAGAAGAATTGGTGCGACTACTGGTGCAAACCCAGGTGCACAATCATTTGTTGGATGGAAAATGAGTGGAACAAGCGGAATAGGTGCTGGTGGACCATATTATCTATATCAATTCTTAAGGGAACAGAGCCAAACTAGATATCCATAGAAAATAGAACAAGAAAATGTTCTGAAACACGAATATCTTCATCTACCACCAAAACATTAGACCTGAAAGCTTCATTAACAGAAACATAACAGTGCCTTACTATGGTAAGCCTGGTTGAGGCTATACTTCTAGGATTAGTACAAGGGCTAACTGAATGGCTCCCCATCTCGAGTTCTGGCCATCTAGTTATAGTTCAAGAATTTCTACAGATAGAGGTACCACTATTCTTTGATATATTACTCCACTTAGGAACAGTTGCAGTAATATTGATTTTTTTCCGTAACGATATTTTACAGATTCTTAAGGCACTTCTTAAACTTGACTTCCAGAGTGAATATGGGAAGCTTGGACTGTACATAGTTATAGGGAATATCCCAATAATTTTAGTGGGATTTATCTTCTATAACACAATTACCCCATTATTCACAAATCCAATGGTTGTAGGTTTCGCACTTCTTACAACAGGAACTCTACTTTACATTTCAAAATACGGAAGTACTGACCGAAAAATGAATACAACTGAATCACTAATTGTGGGTATTGCACAAGCAATAGCAATAATACCAGGGATATCCAGAAGTGGTTTCACAATTGGTACAGGACTTTTAAGAGGCGTATCAAGAGAGGAAGTGTTTAGATTTTCCTTTCTCTTGGCTGCTCCTGCAATTTTAGGCGCCATTTTATTTGACGCAACCAACCTTGCTTTCATTGAAATTGAACCTTCCGCAATGATTGTAGGATTTACAGTGGCACTAATAGTCGGGTATTTTTCCCTAAAACTTCTTTCTAAATTGGTTGTAACAGGCCGTTTCCATATGTTTGCATATTACTGTTGGTCTGTGGGCCTCCTCACACTCGTAGTAACACTGATTTAATTCTAAATCACGTATTTATCATGAACCTAATAAGCTCTTAAACAAGATAAACTTCAAATATATAATCCAACTGTAAAGCATATTAAACACTATATTATCTGTAAAATAGAGATCTTAATTCTGCAAGAAGGATTTAAAGACTCTAATTATATTGTGTGTAGGTGAAAAAAATACTTGTCAGATAAGCTTCAGGAGATACGTTGGCACGGAAGAGGAGGCCAAGGTGTAGTGACAGCAAGCCAACTCCTTGCAAGGTCAGCAATGAGAGAAGGAAAGTATGTACAAGCATTCCCAGAATTCGGACCAGAAAGAATGGGTGCTCCGATTAAGGCATACACCCGAATAAGTGATAAACAAATCACCATTCATAGTAGTGTATCATATCCTGATATAGTTGTGGTCTTAGACCCAACTCTTGTAGGAAACGTAGATTTTGGCATTGGACTAACTGAAGATGGATTAATTCTTGTAAATACCGATTTGAGTGCAGAATCTGTTTCAAAAGCAGCTAAGTTGGATAATAAGAAAATTCTCACAATAAACGCATCTAAGATAGCCCTTGAAACTCTTGGTAGAAATATAGCAAATACTAGCATAATGGGAGCACTTATGAAAGCAACAGGATTGGTGAGTATGGACATCATTATTGCTGAAATAGAAGCATCTTTCGGAGCGAAATTCAATAGAAAAGTGGTTGATGGTAATATCACTGCTGCCAAACGAGCATATAAAGAGTTGAACTAGAATTGGAGACTAAGAAATGGCATGAAATCCCAATGGGAGGACTGGTAATTGAAGCTGGAAATGCTGAGCAATACAAAACTGGAAATTGGCGTACAGAATTACCAGTAATAGATTTAGAAAAATGTACCAACTGCATGCTCTGCTGGATATATTGTCCTGAAGGGACCATAACGGTAGAGGAAGGTAAAGTTACTGGAGTGGACACTGTGCAATGTAAAGGATGTGGAATTTGTGCAGTTGAATGTCCAACAAAAGTTATTGAAATGGTGAAAGATTCAGGGAATTTGAGTGAAGGGAATTTGAGTGAAAATGAGTAAAATGATAATGTCTAAACCCATGGCTCTTAACGGAGATGAAGCTATCACTGAAGCTTGGAAACAGATCAACCCTGACGTAGTTGCATCATACCCAATAACACCCCAGACCATCATAGTTGAAAAGTTCTCAGAATTTGTACATGATGGCCTTGTGGAAACAGAATTTATTGCAGCAGAAAGTGAACACTCCGCAATGAGTGCCTGCATTGGAGCAGCAGCTGCAGGTGGCAGAGCTATGACTGCCACAGCCTCACAAGGTTTTGCACTGATGTGGGAGATGCTATTCATCGCTTCCTCTATGAGATTGCCAATTGTAATGGCAGTAGCTAATCGTGCCTTAAGTGGACCAATAAATATTCACTGTGACCATAGCGACTCAATGGGAGGAAGAGACTCAGGTTGGATTCAACTATACTCGGAGAACGTTCAGGAAGCATATGATAATGTTTTTCAGGCTGTTCGTATCGGTGAGGATAAAAGAGTTCGTCTTCCAGTAATGGTCTGTCTTGACGGTTTCACGACAAGTCACGGTGTTGAACGAGTCGAGATTTTTGATGACTCTATTAGGAACTTTGTAGGAGAGTATCATATAGATCATTCTCTTCTCGATGTAGATAACCCTGTAACATACGGAGCGATGAATCTTCAGAACTACTATTTCGAGCAAAAAAGGCAACAAATTGAAGCAATGAATAATTCCAGACCTGTAATTAAAGAGGTTGGAAAAGCATTCGAAGAAATCTCTGGTAGGAAATACGATTTTCTTGAAGCTTACAATATGGATAATGCTGAAGTGGCTTTAGTGGTGATTGGTTCTACAGCAGGAACAGTAAAAGCATTATTGGACGAAGAAAAAGATTCTCGTTTAGGCCTTCTTAAGATGCGAACATTCAGACCATTCCCAGCAGAAGAATTAATTCAACATTTGAGGGGATGCAAGGCTGTAGCTATTCTCGATCGTGCAGGCTCATATGGTGGTGTAGGAGGGCCTGTCTACTCAGAAGTACGATCTGCACTTTATGACGAAACAGAAAAACCTCATATTGTTAGCTACATTTACGGTTTGGGTGGACGTGACACAACAAAGAAAATGATCAAGAGTGTCTATACTGATCTAGATTCCATTGCAAAGAGCAAAGATACACCTACACCGATAAGATATCTAGGAGTAAGAGGTGACTAGATTGGTCAGACTAAAAGAAATCGCAGGTTCGGAAGAGCTTTTTACAAGTGGTCACAGACTCTGTACAGGCTGTGCAGAAGCAACAATTGTTAGACAAATACTTCATGCTGCAGAGAACCCTGTTGTGGTAGCAAATGCTACAGGTTGTCTTGAAGTTGCCAGCACAATATACCCATATTCTGCTTGGAAGGTTCCTTGGATTCATTCAGCTTTTGAAAATGCAGCAGCTACTATGAGTGGTGTTGAATCAGCATATAATGCCTTAAAAAGGAAAGGAAAGATTGACCGCAAAATTGATTTTATTGCGTTCGCAGGTGACGGTGGAACCTATGATATTGGACTCCAGTCTCTTTCAGGTGCACTGGAGAGAGGCCACAGAATGCTTTACGTCTGTCTCGACAATGAGGCTTACATGAACACAGGAATACAGCGGTCAAGTGCCACTCCATTGGGAGCTTGGACTACGACTACCCCAGTAGGTGAAAAAATTAAAGGAAAGTCCGAGTACAAAAAAGATCTGACGGACATAATTGTGGCTCATGGAGTACCGTATGTAGCTCAAGCTTCACCTAGCCACTTTATGGATTTGATGAATAAAGTTCAGAAAGCTCTAAGAGTTGAAGGACCAAGTTTCTTGAATATTTTTGCTCCTTGTCCAAGAGGTTGGAGGAGTGAAGCTGAAATTAGTATACAACTATCGAGAATCGCTGTTGAAACAAATTATTGGCCTCTTTTTGAAATTGTAAACGGAACTTGGAAGATTAACCTTAAGCCTAGGCAGAAGCCAATAGAAGAGTATCTTAAACCACAAAAAAGATTCTCTCATCTTTTCAAACCTGAAAACAAATGGATGTTAGAAGATATACAGCATACAGTTGACAAAAGATGGGAAAAACTCCTAAAGAAAATCGATAATCAGTAACTAATTAGATGATTGTCGAGTCAAAATCATAACAAACCTTCAGATAGTTAATTATTTAAGTAACTTCAAACGGACATTTCTATGATGTATTTACGCATAGATAGTACTAAGTATAGTACTGATGCCAATATCTAGGTACTTAACATCAAAAAATATGTGAATAATATGAGCACAAAAGTATCGATAAAAGAATTAAATTCCACATTCGCAAAGATCACAGGATTTGATCTTCAGATAGGCAATATTGTGGATGGTGATAAAGAATGGGCGGAACCTATGGGTCCCACCCCGTATCCTAGTTTAACTGACCTGAGAGACTGGGACATGCGTCTACTAAAACGATATCCTGCATTCTATTCTCCTTTAAGTGACTTCTGTGAATTCTGTACCTATGGAAAATGTGACCTAACAGCTGGTAAACAAGGTGCATGCGGTATAGATATGGAATCACATATGGGGAAATGGTCTCTGCTCCAATGTGTAATGGGAGCAGCTTCACATACTACCCATGCACGCCACATTGTGGATTATTTAATAGAAAAACATGGCCGGGATCATAAAATAGATGTTGGAGCTGAAGTAAATATTGAAGCGCCTATTATTCGACTAGTGGCTGGAATAAAACCAGAAACAATTGGAGACCTTGAAGAGGTTCTAACTTACCTTGAACGCGAAGTAACACAGCTAACTTCAGCAACTTCAACAGGCCAAGAACAAAGTCCAATTGATTATGAGTCAAAGGCATTACATGCAGGAATGATCGACAATGTAGCACTTGAGGTTGCTGACACTGCCCAAATATCGGCTTTAAATTTACCAAAGGGAGACGCAAATGCACCTCTCGTACCAATCGGTATGGGTGCAATAGATAAGGAGAAACCCGTTGTTCTCTGTATCGGTCATAATGTAGCCCCCGGAAGTGAGGTCATAAACTACCTTGAAGATAAAAATGAATTTGAATCCGTGGAAGTTGCAGGTATATGTTGTACAGCTCAAGACCTTGTCAGATATTCAAAGAAAGCAAAGATAGTTGGCCCTATTTCTAGACAGCTAATGTATGTAAGAAGTGGTATAGCCGATGTGATGATATTAGATCAAGAATGTGTGCGTGGTGACATTGTGGATGCAGCACGAAGTGCAGGTACACGAGTAATCGCGACATCCGATCAAATATGTGCAGGTCTCCCTGACTTTACGAAAAAAACACCAGAAGAAATTATCAAGACACTACTCTCAAACGAGAATCCAGCAATTATCGTAAGAGACCCAGTAAAGGTAGGTGAAGTGGCTGTTAGAACTGCAATAGAAGCAGCACCTGAGAGGAAGAAGGAGAAGGGTCTAAATGATACAGAAGTACTTGAAACCCTTACCAAATGTACATTCTGCGAAGATTGTACAGCCAATTGTCCAATAGATCTTCAGATTGGTAAAGCAATGAATGAAGGAAAGAAGAAGAATATGGAATCATTACAAGGAATATTTGAAGAATGTATAGGATGTGCAAGATGTGATACTGCTTGTCCTCAAGATATACCAGTTCTATCAGTAATCAATGCAGCTTCAACAAAAGAAATCAAAGAAGAGGTATTTACTATTAGATGTGGAAGAGGTGCAATACTGGATACAGAAATACGTAAGGTTGGTCGACCAATTGTCATGGGTGAAATTCCAGGAGTAATAGCTTTTGTAGGATGTTCAAACTACCCGGGAGGAAATGTAGCTCTAGCCAAAATGGCAGATGAGTTCGCAAAAAGAAATTACATTGTAGTAACTTCTGGGTGTGCAGCATCAGATTTAGCTCGGTATCGAGATGAAAATGGTCAAACTATCTATGAAAAATATCCAGGTAACTTTGATGCAGGTTGTGTCCTGAACACAGGATCTTGTGTTTCAAATGCACATGCGATTGGTGCAGTAATAAAAATAGCAAACATCTTCGCTAAAAGAGACCTCAGAGGAAACTTTGAAGAAATATCTGACTATATATTGAATAGAATCGGCGCAGTAGGTATTGCTTGGGGTGCACAACATCAAAAAGCTATGGCTATCGGCACAGGAGCTAATAGACTGGGGATACCTGTCATTCTAGGGCCCCAAGGTGTCAAGTACAGAAGAGCATATCTTGGTAAACGCGAAGATGATGATCAATGGAACGTCTTTAATGCAAGAAATGGAAAAACTGTGTACGGTGGTCCTTCACCTGAACATCTTGCATATTGTGTAGAAACATCAGAGGAACTCATGGTAACAGCTGCAAGATTAGTTATAAGGGCAAACGATACACCAAAGGGAAGGATGATTAAATTATCTAACTACATAAGTCTACACAAACAGTATTATGGAACTTTACCTGATGACATACATCGTTTCATAAGAGCTGAAACCGATATACCAATCACAATAAAAGATGAGATTATGCCTGTCTTAAAAGAGAAAGGGTGGACTCCTATTGATATCCCTGACCCAACATTACTTGATAGAATGATACTGAGGAGAGAGTAACTTACCACAAATTGAAGCTGGAGAGACCTCTGAGGTTAGAGGCCCGAAACTTGCTTTTAATCTCGCAGCAGAAAACTCTGCTAGAATGATAAAGAGAGCTAAACGCCTCATGATAATTGTAGGAGGTGGAGCTGAGGATATGAAGAGCGATGGTGTAAACGTACATAATGTCGTATCTAGAATAGCGAAGAGTATGAACGGAACGATTGTATCTTCACCCGGTGTGTTTAAGGGATTCACAACGAAAAAGGATCTAAATGTTATAAATTTCGGTCTTGAGGGTGTAACACAGCGACTTCTGGATGAAAACTGGACAGGATTCGATGGAAAAGGAACATATGATATGATAATTTTCATAGGCGGACTATACTACTTCCAGAGTATGATGCTATCCACCCTGAAGCATTTCAATCCAAAGCTGAAAACTATATCCATAGACCGCTATTATCACCCTAACGCAACATTCTCACTAGAAAACTTAAGCGTAGAAAAATGGAAGGATGGTCTTGAAGGAATGTTGAAAGTATTGGAGGCAAAATAGAAAAATGGGTCATAAAGTTTGTGATATTAATGAACTCAGAACACTCCCATCAGGAGTTAAGAAACCTGAATTCCCTGTAGATATTGGCGAAATGCATGAAGGTGAAAGAGTAAGAAAACCTCAGATGCATCTTGAATTTGGTGGCCTTAAAGCTGAGACAAAATGGGAACTAATTCGAACACGAAAAGAAGATGAGATAACTGATGCACGAGTTATAATCGAAGGCCCAGATATTCCAGATTTGAAAGAGGGCGGAAGCTATCCACTAGGAATACTAGTGGAAGTAGCTGGCAAAAAGGTTGAAAAAGATATAGCTGGGGTACTAGAACGAAGGTTACATTACTTCCTCAACTATATAGAAGGAGTAATGCATGTAAACCAGAGATACGACATCTGGATTAGGTTCACCAAAGACGCTTTTAATAAGGGCTTAAATTCCCTTGAATTATGGGGAAAGGCTCTTATCTGGCTTTATAAAACAAGTTTTCCAATACTCGAAAAAGTACAAATTACTTTCTTCACAGAACAAAATAAAGTAGCTGGTAATCTTGATATGGCTCAAGAACATTGGTCTGAAAGAGACGAACGGGCCCGTAGTATGACGGATGAAGAAGCAGACCAATTCTACGCTTGTGTTATGTGCCAGTCATTTGCTCCTAGTCATATGTGTGTAATCACTCCTAATAGAACAGGATCATGCGGTTCAATTAGTTGGTTTGATGCACGTGCTGCTGCAAATATTGATCCAAATGGACCGAACTTTGCAGTACCAAAAGGTAAAGTTATTGATTCTGAAAAAGGAATTTATGAGGGTGTTGACAAGGTACTTCAAGAGAAATCTTTGGGAGAAATACAAACCTGTTCAATATACAGTATGTTCGAAAGCCCCCATACCTCTTGTGGATGCTTCGAAGGTATTGCGTTTTATATTCCAGAATTAGATGGGGTAGCTGTAGTTCATCGAGACTATAGAGAAAAAACTGTAAATGGGCTATCCTTCGCAGAGATGGCTGCTAACACAAGTGGAGGAGTCCAGAGCCCTGGATTCAACGGTATCGCTGTTGAGTATCTTCACTCGCCAAGGTTTCTTAAACCTGATGGTGGGTGGAATCGTGTTGTTTGGCTACCTTCAGAAATCAAGGAACGAGTTGCAAAATCAATACCTAAGGACGTTATCGATAAAATCTCAACTGAAGCTGATGTAACGAACTTAGCAGAACTAAAAGAGTTTCTGATTAAGAAGGAGCATCCAGTTGTTGAAAGATGGTCAAAAGAGGAAGAAACCAAACCTGACGAACCGAAGGCCGAAGCAGTTGAAGCAGCTGAAGAAACTCAAATTGAAATCCCAGCAGGGTCTGAAACAGTAATTCAAACACCTACAATGCAGTTACCCACAACAGGTGGATTCAAGATAATTCTCAAGAATGCAAAGATAACAGCTGATAAAGTAATAATTAAAAGATTGGAGAAAAAATAATCTTCTAGAAGAGGTAATAGGAGTGGGTGAATCAAAATCCAAATCTTTAGATCTTATCAAAGATCTATGGAAACTGGCAGAAGATATTGAAGAAGCAGAAATTAGTAATGTAGAAATTAATGCAGATGAGTTAGCATTGGTAATACAACCTATAGTTTCTACTATTACAAAAAGTATTCCCACTCAATCTCAAATTATTCAAGATGCTAAAGTTCAGCAGTTAGTTGAATCAAAGTTTAAAATACCAATAGAGACATATCCCGGCAAGATTTCAGAAGTAACAATAGGGGCCACAAAATCTGAAGGCGGGTCTAGAGGGAAGGTAGTGAAAGCTGGTGGTATGAGTACTATGCCATTTTACAGCTTTGAAAAAGAGATCCTGAATAAACCAGTTTTCGCAATAGATATCTTCGATGTTCCTCTTAAACTTGCAAAGATGGTGAAAATTCACTACGAAGAAGTAATGGAGGATCCAGCTGAATGGGCAAAAAAGGTTGTTAAATTCGGTGCCGATGTCGTTTCTCTGAATTTGATAAGCACAGACCCTTTGTTGGATGATGTATCACCAAGTAAAGCTGCCAAGGTTGTAGAAGATGTGCTTCAAGCAGTTGATGTACCATTAATTATAGGTGGCTCAGGAAATATGGAAAAAGACCCACTAGTTCTTGAAGCCGCAGCTAAAGTTGCTGAAGGTGAGCGTGTTATACTGAATTCAGCTAAAACAGATAACGATTACAAGAAGATTGCTGAGGTTGCCAAAAAATATGGGCACATCGTAATAGCTTTTACTCCTATGGATATTAATAACCAGAAGAAACTCAATAAGATGCTGATAACCGAGGGTCTCCCCAAAGAAAGTATTCTGATTGATCCTACAACTGCTGCATTAGGGTATGGTATCGATTATACTATTAGCTTAATGGAGAGAATCAAACAAGCAGGGCTTTTAGGTGATGAAGATCTTCAGATGCCTATTCTCGCTCCCACAAGTAATGCTTGGGGTGCCAGAGAAGCTTGGATGAAAAATGAAGAATGGGGTCCACGGGAGTATAGAGGACCATTATGGGAAACAATTACCACTCTTACTGTTCTCTTATCTGGAGGAGACATTTTTATGACTAGTCATCCGGCAAATGTTCGAGTGATTAAGAATCTGATAGATGATATCCTCAATAAATCAACTAAGGGCCAACCAGTAGAGGATTGGATTACTGCTTTAGGGTAGGTATTCTGAATGACAGAAAAAGCTAGTCTTCTTGGAATATATAAGCTTCTACCTCAAACAAACTGTGGGGAATGTGGCGAAGCAAATTGTATGGCGTTTGCTGCTAAACTACTTGACAGAAGCAAGCCTCCTGAAGCTTGTACACCTATGACACGTGATTCTAAATATAAGAAAAAGATGGAGGACCTAATGAATCTAGTTGCTCCTCCAATTCGAGAAATGAAAATAGGTGTAGGTGATAAAGCTGTGAAGATTGGTGGTGAGGAGGTTCATTATCGACATCAGCTCACATACTATAATCAAACTGCTATAGCTATAGATCTGAGCGACAATCTAAATGCTGAAGAGATTAAGCAGCGGTGTAAAGATATCGAGAACTTCGAAGTAAGCAAGATAGGTCAAACTCTAAAGCTGGATATGATTGCAGTGAGAGCAGCCTCTGGAGACCCAGAACGGTTTGCTTCAACCGTGAAACTTGCCTCAGAGAACACTAAGTTACCATTAATACTCTGCTCATTAGATTCAAATGCACTTAAAGCAGCTTTAGATATTGAAGGAGTTGCAAAGAAACGCCCACTCATATATGCTGCAACTAAAGATAACTGGAAAGAGGTTGGTGAACTGGCAAAAAAACATGATTGCCCCGTAGTTGTTTCCTCTAATAATGATTTAGATATTCTTGCCTCCATATCTATAGCTCTTGAATCTATGGGTTTGAAAGATATTGTTCTTGATCCCGGCACACTCGCAGACGGTGGTTTACTAAAAGACACAGTCAACAACCTTGTTATGCTAAGACGATCAGGATTAAAGAAAGTAAAAGGATTGGGATACCCAATATTTTGTGTTCCAGCAGTTGTTTGGGCAACTGATAATCCTGACCCAGTTACAATGTCATACCGTGAATCAATTATTGCGTCTCTTCTCCTTAACAGATATGTCGATGTAATGGTGATGCAAACTATGGACATATGGGCTATGATGCCAGTAATCACACTAAGGCAGAGTATATACACAGACCCTAGAAAACCTGTCTCGGTAGACGCAGCCATAAAATCTATAGGTTCACCAAATGATGCATCTCCCGTCCTAATTACAACTAACTTTGCATTAACATATTTTACAGTTGCAAATGATATAGAAGCATCTGGAGTTGACTGCTACCTACTTGTTGTAGATGCAGAAGGTTTGGCTGTTGAAGTTGGAGTAGCCGGTGGCCAACTTACTGCAGTAGGCATAAACGAACTAGTCGTTTCTTCAGGTGTTGCAGAGAAAGTTAAACACAAACGAATGGTAGTCCCTGGAAAAGCTGCAAGGCTAAAGGGAGATATAGAAGATACAACTGGCTGGGAAGTTATGGTTGGTCCACAAGACTCATCCCAAATAAGTGATTTTCTAAACAAAAATTGGCCATCAAAGTAATAAACTGAATTTGTTATGAGATTTCATATAGCTGTAGAAAATAGCTCAAGATGTATAGGTTGCTATAACTGTTTATACGCCTGTTCACGACACCTATTCGATACCGTGAATCACGCAACAACAGCTGTATTTGTTAGGCCAGATAGAACACTTAGCAATAGATTTACAGTTGTTGCCTGCAGATTCTGTCAAGACCCAGAGTGTGTAACTGCTTGTCCATATGGTGCATTACAAGCTCTCCCTGAAGGGGGCATTACTTTGATCGCTTCCAAGTGCAAAGAATGTACAACTTATGATTGCATACCAGGGTGTACACTTAACGCATTAGCATTAGATGATAAGGCCAAGTTACCTATTATTTGTGATCGATGTGGAGACTGTGCCAAATACTGTCCACATAATGTTTTCAGCTACAAGGAGATGGATTAGATAGATGTTATCAAGTAAAATATTATATGTGGATTTATCTGAACAATCGTTTGATGTAAAAGAAAAACCTGATCTATTCAGGAAGTATCTTGGAGGAGCAGGAGTAGCCTCTAAACTCCTTTTGGAAGAAGCTCCAGCAAATATAGATCCTTTTTCTCCAGATGCCCCAATAATAATTGCGGGAAGTCCTCTCACCTCAATATTCCCATGTATGGTGAAAGCAGTAGCAGTATTCAAATCGCCACTTACAGGCAATCTTGGAGAATCACACGCTGCCGGATATTTTCCATCAGCTCTAAGATTAGCAGGATATAGCGCTTTAGTCATAAAGGGAGCTTCAACATACCCATCAATTCTAGAAATAAATGATGAAAATGTGAAAATCCGTAAAGCATCCTCTCTCTGGGGATTATCTTCTTTAAAAGTAGAGGAAGCAATAGGCAGTTTCGGTAAAGGAGGTCTTCACGGGATTATCAGTTGCGGAGTTGCTGGAGAGAATTATGTATACTACAGTAACGTATTGGTGGATAGATACCACCATTTTGGTCGCTTAGGTCTAGGCGCTATCTTTGGGAGTAAGAAACTTAAAGCAATATCTGCACGTGGCTCAGAAGGCATTACTTTAGAAAATGCACTAAATGTCAAGAAATTCTATGAGCAGACTTACAATGACATAGTTGGTACTGATATTATGGTGAAGTACCATGATTATGGAACCCCTTCAAATGTCCTCATGCTAAATGAACTTGGTGCTCTCCCAACCAAGAACTTCAAAAAGACTCGGTTTGAAGATGCTGATAAGATATCTGGTGAAGTAATAGCTGAATCAAGACTGGAACGAAAGATATCATGTGCAAGCTGCCCAATTGCATGCGTCCATTTGGCTGACATAAAAAATGAGTTCAAACCAGCACATGAACGAGGACGGCCAGAAGTTTTCAAAGAAAGTAAATTGACCCCATACAACTATGAGCCAATGTATGCATTAGGTTCTAATCTTTGTATAAGCGATTACGACGGATTACTCCATCTAATAGACATCTGTGAAGACCTAGGGTTAGATGCAATGACAGCTGGCAACGTTCTTGGTTGGGTCACAGAAGCCTTTGAAAATAAGATAATAACAGAAAAAGACACTCAGAAACTAAAACCGACATGGGGTGATGCTGAAACATACGGTATTATGCTGAAGAATATTGCAAATGCAAAATCTCCTCTTTATGTCGCCTTGGCAAGAGGTATAGATGCTGCTGCTGAGAAATATGGTGGTAAAGACTTCTCAGTATCTTTAGGTGGAAACGGTCCTCCAGGATACATGACAGGATACGGAACGATAGCTGGGACAGTAGTAGGTGCGAGGCATTCTCATCTTAGCAATGCCGGATACTCATATGACCAAACTCAACTCGGGAAACCATTCAATGCCGACGAAATGGCAGATTATTTAATAGAAAATGAAGATTGGCTCTACATAATGTACTCCTTAGGTATCTGCTACTTTGCCAGAAAAGCATATTCAAAGGAAACTATCTCTAAAATACTCAAAGCATTAGATATGGATTACTCTCCAGAAGGCCTTATGGCTCTCGGTAAAGAAATTACACATAATTTCCTGAAATACAAGGTTCAGGAAGGATTTGAGATGAGCAATATAAGAATTCCCAAAAGATTCCTTGAACCTGAAACTCCTTGGGGAAAACTAGATCAAACGAAAATAAAACAAATAATCTCATCATATATTGATAAAAGAGAAAATGAAGGCATTAAACTAAAAACAGAAGATGCTGCATTAAAAGACCTTTTATCAATTTAATTGATTTCATTTTTCATAGAATAATTTCTTTATGGATAAATATATATCAATAAAGAAATTTAGATGTTAAAGAAGAGAATTCCCTTGGCTATTTCATTCAACATAAAAGATAAACATTTGAAGTGGCTACTCATTTTACCGACTTTAATTCTGTTAACAGTTTTCGCCATTATACCATACTTATGGACATTTGGAATAAGTTTCTATGATTACTCAGTTCAAGTATTTGGAAGAGCTCCTGATTTTGTCGGATTCCAAAATTATGAAAATATGATGACTCATCCAGATATCTGGCTTCGTTTTCAGAATACTGCCAAGTTCGCTGTAACTGTTGTTTCAATTGAATTCATTTTAGGTTTAAGTCTTGCATTAGTTCTTTCAGAGCGATTTAGAGGTCATAGACTTGTATTAACAATTTGTGTCCTACCGATGTTGATAGCGCCAGAAATTACGGCTATGATCTTTAAGGTGGTTATGTTTAGACCCGATATCGGATTTATCAATTATCTGCTCGGAGTGCTAAAAATACCATTTGATGGATATGGAAAAGATGCTTTCTTGTCCATAGTGATGGTCGACGCTTGGACATGGACACCTTTTGTAATGCTCATGATAGTTGGTGGTTTATCGTCTGTGCCAAAATCAGTCCTTGAGGCAGCTGATATCGATGGTGCAGGTTGGTGGGCCCGATTTAGATATGTCATATTTCCTTACGCTAAACCTTTCTTGTTTCTAGCCCTTATTTTTAGGTTAGCGGACGCTTTGAGAACTTGGGAGGTAATTAGAGAGTGGATGGATGTTCCTCCACCTCTGGGACCTAACCCACTAGAAATAGATATGTTACCTTCATATCTGTATACCTTAGCTTTCAGAGCGTTTAAAACAAGTGAAATGACAACTACCGCAACAATAATGGTGATTATTTCTTTGGTTCTAGTGTACACATACCTCCGATATTTGTGGAAAGTGGAGCAAAATGAGTAATTCAATTTTCAAAGCAAAGAATTTGAGATTTGTAATAATCGGGTTCTGGCTAATTATAGTTCTATTCCCCTTATCTTGGATAGCTATTACATCCATCAAACCTACAGAGGCTACTCTTTCAACTACTCCAGTCTTCCTTTTTACTCCTACTTTACAGAATTATATGTTTGGTGCAGAAATAATGGATCCACACACTAATGAACCAATATTTGCAGGTATAGCAAGTCAATTCCCAAGGTATCTTGGAAATAGCATCTTGATTGCATTAATGAGTACGTTTATTGCTTTAGCTGCAGGCCTAACTTTTGCCTACTCATTATCTCGATTTAAAATAATAGGTGGAACACCTCTGTTGGCCTATATGCTTACTCTTCACGCCGTCACACCAATAGTTTTTACACCTGCGCTATTTGAAATATTCCAAAAAATTGGTCTTCACGATACTCATATCGGACTCTCTCTCATATATGCAACATTTGCTCTACCACTTACAGTATGGATATTGAAAAACTTCCTAGACGGATTCCCTAAGACTTCAGAAGAAGCAGCTAAAGTTGATGGAGCTTCCACATTTGATGTACTTCTCAGGATAACCTTACCTCAAATAAAGGTAGGATTGGCTGTAGCTGCAGTCTTCGCTTTTGCGGTGGCATGGAATGATTTTATCTTTACCCTATCACTAACTGAAACTAATGCTGCTACATTTGTCTTCCTTGCAGACTTCTTTGACGATTTGCTTCGAGTAGGTGTATTGACACCTGGACCATTAGCATCTATGTCCATAATTCATATGATTCCATCCTTCATTTTTGCATTCCTAATTCAACGTTACTTACTAATCGGTTTCTCTGCAGGAACTATTCGAAAGGAGATGAAATAGATGACTGGGCAAGAACCACTTATCACAGATTTTAAGCGCATAAAACTCAGGATTGAGCAGCTAGGATTGATATTATCACTTGCAGGTCTTACATCTATTCTACAACCAATTAATCTTTCACTCTACACAAATGGTTTTTTTATATTGATATTAGGGGCTTTAATCTACTTTCTAGGAAGCACAATGCCTGATGAAGCTAAAAAAAGCAGAGCTCTAATGCAAATTACAATATTATTCACCGTATTAATACTGATAATCCTTCTGTCAATATATACGGCACCTATCCTTATTCAATAGATAATTATTTAATAAGACCCCTTTCTAAATTATTGATGAATTGGCAAGGATTCAGCTCTACATCCTCGTATCAATTGTAATTATTTCTGCTATCACTGGATGGTATCTCATAAATCCCACAGAAGAAAAACCCTATATCTCTGAAGAAGTATCATTTTTAGCTTCAGATGGAATAAAGATCAGTGCTACATGGTATGTTCCTAAAGAATTAGAGGCACCATATAAACCAGTTATACTTTCCCACGAATTCGATGGAGATAGACAAGATTGGAATCCATTTATATCCGACTTTGTTGAAAGAGGTTATGCAATACTTGCATACGATATACGTGGTTTCGGAGAAAGCCAGAATGTCGACAAATCAGAAGAATATTATGACACATTAATTAGTGACATTGAAGGAGCAGTTACTTATCTAAGAACTAGAAATGATGTGATTATAGACAGAATCGGTATAGTCGGCGCTCAACTCGGAGGAAATATTGCTTATGCAGCATCAGGATATATTGAGGAAATTAAGGTTTCAGTGGTTATTTCACCATCAGCTGATATCGGCTCCCTTATCAGAGGGGAAGGAGTGGATACTTTCAATCCACATTCAATTCTATTTCAGTATCTTGATACTGAACGCACAAATATCCAACCTCTAATCGATAGAGCTGAAGAACCGAAAACAAGTCGATTATATCGACCTGAAAGTCCATCAGTTAGAGCTTCAGGCATTTCTCTTCTTCATCGTGATCTAAGAGCCCTTTCAGATCTACTACGTTATTTGGATGAAAACCTTTAATTTAGAAGTTATTCACCGGCGTAAAACAATTATATTTACAGAATAATTTCTCCAGACTTTTTGAAAATATGAATATTATGCTTATTAAATTTCAACCGCACCTTATCACCAATCTTGACATTCATTCCAGCGTTAACTTTAACATTGACTACGTCATGCATTCCAAATTTAAAGGCTTTATATGTGGGAAGCTTAACAATAATATTACTCTCAGAGCCTAGTGGTTCAATTACATAAACTTCTGATTCTATGGTATCTGCACTTTTTTCATGTGCCAATGATATATCTTCAGGTCTTATTCCAAGTATAAGTTCACTTCCATTTCTCTTTTTATTCACTATATCCTTTTGATATGTAATATCTAGCTTAAAGAACTCCAAATCAAGAAAAGTCTTCTCTCCTTTCTCAACATAACTGCAATCTAGGAGGTTTATAGACGGCGAACCTAGAAAACCCGCAACAAATGTATTACTTGGTTTTTCATATATTTCATCTGGTGTACCTACCTGCTGTAAAACTCCATTCTTCAGAAGCGCTATCCTATCAGACATAATCATAGCTTCTGATTGATCATGCGTTACATAGATTGTTGTAACCCCCAATCTTCTTTGAAGTGTTTTGATTTCCACTCGCATTTGTGTTCTAAGCTTTGGATCCAGAAAAGTTAATGGTTCATCCATCAAGAATACTTTAGGTTCTCGAACTATTGCTCTACCGAGGGCAACACGTTGCTGCTCTCCTCCGCTAAGTTTTCCTGGTTTTCGGTCTAGCAGCTTATCCAATCCAAGGAGTTCAGTTGCATTTTTTACTCTACGCTTAGTATCCTGTTCAGATACTTTTCGCATTTTTAGTGGGAAAGCTAAGTTATCGTACACCGTCATGTGGTTGTACAATGAATATCGCTGAAAAACCATTGCTATGTCCCTCTCTCGGATAGGTACTTCAAGAACAGAATTTCCATCAATTAAAATATCTCCATTACTAGGTACTTCTAATCCAGCTATCAGTCGAAGAAGTGTTGTTTTCCCGCATCCTGAAGGACCAAGGACAGTCAGAAACTCCTTATCTTGTATATCTAGACTAATGTTTTCAATTGCTTGAATATCCTTATAGTATTTGGCAAGTTTTTGAATTGAAACAGTAGCCATGTCAATTGTCCTCCTATATGTACATCACATAAACTTTTTCATAAACATTTTCTGTTAATCATAATAGTTAAGTATTCTATATTATTCATTCAATCCGTTAGACTTTGGTTAAAACTTCATTTCTCTTCGGTGTAGGGATTGGTATTATCATAATTGCCTTAATTGGATACTATGTAACAACCGGAGAGTCAACAGATACAGATGATCCATCTGGAGATATAACGCCAATTACGATAAAACTTACAGAAACTCAAAATGAAAAGAAAGAGTGGGTTCCAAATGTAGTTTACGTGAAAGTTGGAGATAAAATTGAACTTACAGTTGTAAATGGAGATGACGACGACGAACACAGACTTGCAATTCCTGATTTAGGTGTAGAAACTGGAGATATACCTGGAGCAAATGAACGGGAGGTAGTCACTTTCACTGTTGATGATGCAGGTTCGTTCATGTTTATAGAATCACTTGCCCCAGATTTTGAATCTGAATTATGTAAAAATGAACAAGAAGGTGAACCCCAAGGTGATGAGGAAGAATTCGTATGTGTTCCACCAGGCCTATTCATTGTAGAGGAATAATTCTATCTACATGTGTTCTTTCTGAAGCGAAAGAATTATCTATCTACACAATCGAACTAACATTAATACCTTGAAAAATAGAAAACT
>Ga0066852_10000038_pt1 | contig 39475 bp, 40 predicted proteins | sample ETNtaG_27_FD_67283 | JGI IMG/M metagenome (GOLD analysis project Ga0066852, IMG submission 67283) | Marine microbial and viral communities from oxygen minimum zone, Eastern Pacific Ocean - ETNP201406SV63 | ecosystem: Environmental > Aquatic > Marine > Oceanic | place: Pacific Ocean: Eastern...
TTTCAGGTTTATACAAGTTTACGTAATAATAACCCGCTCTTAGTCCATCAGGAGAGGGTGACATATAATAAGCAGTTGTTGTATCGGGTGCAGATTCTTCAGGAATAGCTCTTAAGCCATAGGGCGTTCTCGGGAGATTGCCAAATAGCTTTACTAATTCAGGATCGATCCTTTTTGAAACTGCTAGATAACCTTCAAACAGCTCTTCGGGGCTGTCGTAGTAAAACCTTTTATCCTCTCTTAAGAAAGTTAAAAAGTCCTTAAAAGACCCTTCGAATTTAAGTTCATCGATAACGCCTTCCATCTCGCCTCTTATTCTTTGAACTTCATCTAATCCTATTTGATGTATTTCTTTTGGTGATAGATCTGTGGTTGTAAAGGACTTTGCAAGTACTTCATATAATTTCCTCCCATCAGGAATATCATACAAACCCACGGTTTCTCTTGATTGTTTTAAATATTTTTTCTTAAAAAATTCTTCTAATCTTTTGTAGGAAGGTATGACCGTTTCTTTTATTACCTTTTGGGCTTCTTGCCTAAGGATGATTTGATCTTCATAGGAAATTGAATCTGGTAAGTCAATGAAAATTTTATAAAAGGGGTTGCTTAAAACATCACTTTGACTCTGTAAGACTATTTGTCTATAAACTCTATCCATCAATACCTTAGGCGGTTTGTAGCCTTTTTCTAATCCTATTTCCGCTAAAGTAATATTTTGATCAATTCTCTTATCCAAGTTTTGCAGTCTCTGAATCCAAAAAGAAAAATCATCATATGATTCAAGCGGAATAACTTCTGTATCCTCGTGTGCCAGCTGAACACCCCCTCTATGGCCAAAAGGTAAAAAATGTCTATTGTATTTACTGATTTCTAAGTCATTTGAGGTTAACTGTGTAAACAATCTCAGGTTTAATTGATTTACTTCTGAGAGGTTTTCAACATTGAATTCTTTGAGGCTTTCTAGAATACTCTTCGAATGAGCCACTCTACTTTTTATAGCTTCTAGAGAATTGTCTCTCCATTCAGTTTCGTACCCCTTAACCCCCATTCTGGTTGCATAAACGGGACTCTGACTTAATTTATAATTCCATTCTTCATCTAAAAAAGATAAGAACTCTTTGTTTTCATTATTCTCACTCGAAGCAGACAAGATTGTATACAACATAAGAAGACCAAGACTTTTAAATAAATTATTCATGTATAACCCCGACAAAATAAAGTCTATAGGTTTCAAGCTTCTCTGAAAAGATTATCTAGATCTATTTCTTCTTCAATCATAGCCGTTTAGTCTGTTATTTCTCCAATAGATTAGTTTAATTGATATAGTAATATGTTTAATGGAGTGATTAAAAAATGGATAAAAAATTATACCGAGTAGGGCCTTATGCTGATTTCTTCTCGCAAGGCGTTCAGGTTGGCAATGTATTAACTTTAGCCGGTCAAACAGGTGACGATGAAGAAGGAAATATTCCTACCGACATAAAAGGTCAGATGATTAACTGTTATAAGAGCATAGAGAATGTCCTTTCTGAGTTTGGGGCAACGCTAGACAATGTTATTGACGAAACTTGGTTTGTAACTGATGTAAACGAGTGTATGGGGAATGTTTCAGAAATCTTTCAAGAGAGAGAAAGGATTTATGGATGTAAGCCTGAAGTTAGCCAAACCCTCGTAGGAACTACTGCGTTAGTTCAGCCTGAACTTAAGCTTGAAATTAAAGTAATAGCTTATCTCAAAGGTTGAGCCACAAGCGGGGAGATAGATGATAGATAAAAATAAAATACTAACTGCAACTGCATACATCTTCTTTGCTGTGTCAGTTGTCCATATAGCTAGAGTTATTCTAGGTGGTGAGATAATCTTATTTGGTATCAACTTCCCATATGTATTATCAATAGTGATTGCCATAGCACTTTCTTATTTAGGTTGGCAATTACTTAACTATAGAGATTAACGATGATTAAGAAACGCCTAACTATTGCCTTGCTCATGTCTATGGGAACTTGAGCTGAGGATTTTGTTAAAACTATCGTTTTAAAGATAATCAATCTAATATGAAAAAGATAAGTATTTTGATCCTGGCACTCATAATCTCAGGCCCTTCATACGCAGATCAGCCCAAAAAAGTTTTGTGTGAGCTTGAAGGCAATTACTCTATTACCTATGAAGATTTCAGAAGAAATTACTTTAATGAAGCCGTTGAAATTGCCAAAAATGTTGCTGTTACTACAACTCAATCTATTTTTTTCCTCAATAGAGCAAAACAGACCCTCAATAAAGATGCTTGGGATAAAAATAAGATTGATGTAACTCAGTATTGGGCTATCGATGAGTTTTCAGATGACTTTTTAAAGCTAGACTATGTAATAGAACCTGGATCGGTTTGGATTACCCAAAGTGATTGGCGCAAAGAAAACAAAGAAACCGGCCTGCTAGTAACTCACTTTTTAGAGAGTGGGACAATACATCCTAATTATCCAGAATATAAAGTTGATATTTATCAGTTAAGCAATGAAATCAATTGGTTTACTGGAAAGGCCTCGATAAAAGGTGATATTTGGTTAAAAAGAATAGACGGTAAAAGAGGTAAAGATCCTAAAATAGAAATATTTGCTAAAGGAAAATGCGAGAAGCAAAAGAGAAAATTCTAAATTTTAAGTACTGATGGTTACAGCTACTGATATTAACTCTATATATGTAGTTGCACTGCCTATAATTTTAGGCATGATCTTTGTTGAAGCTCTGGTAGCAAACTTCAAAAATATTTCCGCTTATAGAACTAATGATTCACTTGGGTCTATAGGATTATTATCAGGAAATATTTTAGTTGCTATATCAATTAAAGGACTCACTTTAGCCTTTCACATATTTTTATATGAATTTAGAGTCTTTGATCTAGTTTCTATACTACCCTTATGGGTTCTTTGGTTAATTACCTTCGTGCTCATAGATTTTGTTTTTTATTTCTATCATCGAATTTCTCACAGAAGTAGGTTCTTATGGGCTATACATATGAGTCATCATTCTAGTGAGGAAATGAATTTCTTGGTATCTTTTAGACAAGCTTGGCTTGGTCCAATCTCTAAAATACCTTTCTTTATGATACTGCCTCTAATTGGACTTGATCCAACCATGATAGCCATAGCTGGAGTGGTTAGCACCTTATGGGGCATTGTAGGTCATACACAAGTTGTTAATAAATTAGGTCCGCTTGAGTGGGTGTTGAACACACCTTCGCATCATAGAGTTCATCATGGCTCTAACGCACAATATATAGACAAAAATTATGGCAATGTTTTTATTATATGGGATAGGTTCTTTGGATCTTTTGAGCCTGAAATTGAACCTGTAAAGTATGGCTTAGTTAGAAATGTAAATACATTTAATCCTCTAAAAATAACCATTATGGTTTGGGAAGAAATCTACCAAGACATTAAAGGTTCCAAATCAACTAAAGAGGCGATGTACTATATGTTTGGACCACCAAAGACTAGCTAAATGAGTAATAAGAACTCTAACGAGATGAGAGATAAAGAGTGTCTTCTAAAAGAATTGCGCAACAGGGGCTATGATAATCCTACATTATCTGACCTAAGTGAAGAGACACTTAAAAGCATTCTTAGTAATGAAGAATCTTTCTATGAGAGAAACTCTAGTGAATAAGAAAACTATAAAGTAAACCGACCCATTAAATCTTCCTCCTCTTCAAAGCCGTACCAAATTTGGAGGTTTATCGGTTAGTGGTATAGTTATTCCATGAGTAATGGAAATAAGTGGTCGGAAAGAAGACCAGAACATAAGGAGTAAAAAATGGAACTTCACGGTGGAAAATTGGCTGCAAAAGCTTTAAAACAAGCTGGGGTAGAGTGCATTTTTACATTAAGTGGTGGTCATATTATGGCCATCTATGATGGGTGCCTAGACGAAGGAATAAGAGTTATAGACGTGCGTCATGAACAAGCGGCAGTTCATGCTGCAGATGCGTGGAGTAGATTAAATCCAAACAAAATAGGTTGTGCTGTCTTAACTGCTGGTCCTGGAGTTACAGATGGCGTAACAGGCGTTGCAAATGCATGGCGAGCCAATAGTCCCATACTCGTAATTGGAGGTCAGGGCCCATTAGGAAACTTAAGACAAGGGTCTTTGCAAGAAATGGATCATGTCTCAGTCATGAGACCTATAACTAAATGGGCAGATACATGTTACGACACCAGGCGTATCCCAGATTATATTGAAATGGGTATTAGGCACGCTGTATCGGGCAACCCGGGTCCATCTTTTTTGGAAATACCAATGGATGTTTTAATGGGAGTAGTTGAAGAGAAAGATGTACGTTTTCCTCTTATTAAAACAAAACCTTCTCGGATGTTGCCAGATAAAGAAGATGTAAGAGAAGTTATCAAATTGATTAAAGAATCAAAAACCCCCGTGATGATGGCTGGTACAAGTGTTAAATGGTCAAACGCTTCGAAAAGCGTTCAAAGGTTTGTAGAAGAAACTCATATTCCTACTTTTGTAAATGGCATGGGGAGAGGGACAATTAAACCTAAAACCAAAGAACTATTAAATAGAGTAAGGAAAGAAGCCATACAAAAGTGTGATTTATTTATTTGTGCCGGTGTCTTATTAGATTTCCGACTCAATTACGGAAATACTATTCCTCCCAATGCCAAGATAGTTCAGCTAGATATTGAAAATAAATTAATAGGCACAAACAGATCAGCAGATGCGTCGATGGTAGGAGATCTTAATTCGAGTTTTGAAATGTTGCTTCAATGCATTGAAGAAGAACAAGAAAAATTAGATTTTTCTTCGTGGAGAGATCAACTTATAGAGCGCGAAGAGCAGTTAGAAGATGAATTCAAATCTCAACTTAATTCCGATGAGGTTCCAATAGACCCTTTAAGGATGTGTCGAGAAGTACGAGATTACGTTGAGGACAAAGAAATTATCCTAATAGGAGATGGGGGTGATATCGTTGCTCAAGCAGCCAAAGTGCTGCCTGCTCCAGCTGAAAATAGCTGGATGGACCCAGGCCCTTTGGGGACTTTGGGAGTGGGAATGCCATTTGCTTTAGCTGCTCAGATAGCTGAGCCTGATAAAAGGGTTTTAATTATCTATGGTGACGGATCTTTTGGCTTTAATGGCTTTGAGTACGATACAGCCATCAGGTTTAATCTACCAATTGTCGGTATTGTAGGGGTTGATGGTCTTTGGGGTCAGATTGCTAGACCGCAAGCTTCTATGTATGGAGCCAATCAACTTACTGCTGCTAAATTAAATTTCACACGATACGATAAAATTGTTGAAGCTATGGGAGGGCATGGTGAGTATTGTGAAAAACCAGAGGAGATTGGCCCTGCCCTTGAGAGAGCCTTCTCATCAGGGAAAGCTGCTTTAATAAATGTTGTTATTCGCCAAGATATTGATACCGGAATGAAAGGAAGTACTTACGCTTAACAATATTCTTGATCTAATTAGCTTATAGATAAAAAGGATAGGGTTTATAAGTTTGGTCTGAGATCTAACTCTCAGTGGTATAGTTAGGTTATGCAAAAGATTAAATTTTTCTTGATTTTAAATCTGATGATTTTTGCATCACATTCTGTGAGTAAGGAATTAGAGTATTTAGACCCAGAAAAAGCAGGTTTCTCTACAGACCGTTTAAGAAGGATAGCTCCAGTAATGCAGAAATACATAGATGAAGATCTTACTCCTGGTGTATTAACTGCAATTATGCGTGAAGGAAAATTAATTTATCTAGAAACCCAAGGCTTTATGGATGTTGAGGCAAAAAAACCTTTACGTGAAGATACCATATTTAGAATAGCCTCTATGACAAAGCCTATAGCATCTATAGCTCTTATGATGTTGTGGGAAGAGGGTCATTTTCAATTAAATGATCCCGTATCAAAATTTATTCCAGCTTTTTCTGAAACAAAAGTTAGTACAACCTCTGATGCAAGTGGCAAAACAGGTAAATTGGTTAAGCCAAAAAGGGCAATTACTATTAGAGATATGCTAACTCATACTGCGGGTTTAGCTAACAATTACATTGGAAATAAGGAGGCTTATAGAAAGGCAATGTATGAACCTAGACCTAAAAGTAATTCAGAACAGATTAATAGGTTAGCAAAACTAGCTCTCAATTATCACCCTGGAGAACAATGGCAATATTCTTCAGCAACAAGTGTTGTGGGTCATCTAGTAGAAATTATTTCAGGAAAGTCGCTAGATGTTTTCCTTGAAGATCGCTTGTTTGGTCCATTGGATATGCAAGATACGCATTTCTATTTAGATAATACAAAAGACGGAAGGCTTGCAGCACAATATGCTCCCGGCAAAGACAAAAAAATTATCCTACAAGACCCAGGGTCTGAAAGAAGTAGATGGATTACTTCTCCGAGAAATATATTTAGTGGATCAGGTGGACTTGTATCCACCGCACGAGATTATCTAAGGTTTCAGCAAATGATATTAAATAAAGGAGAACTTCATGGAGAAAGAATTCTAGCTCCTAGTACTGTTTCATTGATTTTAGAAAATCATACAGGAGATTTACCTATCTGGTTAAGTGGTCCAGGAACTGGATTTGGTCTTGGTTATGGAGTGATTGTAGATAGGGGAAAATCATCCAGTCCTCTTTCAGAAGGTTCTGCATATTGGGGAGGGGCTTATTGCACAATATCTTGGATTGATCCGGAGAAAGATATTGTAGGCCTGATGATGACTCAAGTTAGACCTTATACACATATTAATATCAGAAGGGACTTCCAAGTTTTGACGTATCAAGCAATAGTAGATTAAAGGTCAATCCTATTGGGTATAATTCTAGGCAAACTTAATAATATTGATGTATGCCAATTATCTCCTAAATTTACGGTATTATTCTTTAAAAAGGTTATTAAATTTTATGAGTAAGTTTTTATTAGTTCTATTTTTCACTATGTCCTCTTTAGTTTCTTCAAATACAGACCTTTATACGGTCAAGTCTGAAGATATAGAGGTGTGGAGTGATGGAACTCGAATGCAAGGTAATCTGTTTATTCCTCAAGATGATTCAGTAGAAAAGTGGCCCACCATATTATTAGCTCACGGTTGGGGAGGTCTAAAAGATCATCTGAATAAATCATATGCACCCAAATTTGCTTCCGCGGGTTATATTGTTATGACATTTGATTACAGAGGATGGGGAGAAAGTGATAGCCGTTTAGTTGTTTACGATGATATGCCAAAGCCTGGAAGGTTTAGTAATAAGGTTTCCGTAACAGCGACAGCGATTAGAGATTTAGTTGATCCTTTAGATCAATATGAAGACATTCAGGCAAGTTTATATTTTTTAGAAGGTGACCCTAGAGTAGATGGTGGAAAAATTGCAATTTGGGGAAGTAGCTTTGGGGGAGGTCATGCCATTATGGTAGGAGCTAACGATCCCAGAATTAAAGTGATAGTTGCTCAAGTTGCAAGTATGGGAGCCGGCATGGAAGTTTTCGCTTCGGAATTAAAGAAAAGGCTAATTGCTCAGGCAAGAAAAGAAGAAGATCCTGTCCCTCAAGGAATTGATAAACAGCCAGGCCTTAGCGGCACACCTCATTACGGACGAATGTCCCTTTATCAACCGATAACAAGAGCTAAAGATATTAAAGTGCCCACTTTGATAGTTGATGCAGAAAATGAAGAACTTTTTAATCGATTGGAAAATGGGTGGGCTGTTTATAATCAAATAAAAGATAAAGTGCCTTCTAAGTATGTAACTTTCCCAGGTAAACATTACGATATCTACTCCACTAATTTTGAAGCCTCTACAGATATTCAAATTGAATGGTTTAATCAACATCTTAAGTAAGAATGAACTTTTAGTAGTAGTCTCTCTTCTGCATAGTCACTTTTATGATGTATATGATATTTCATGCTAACATCTAATTTGTATGTTCTTAAAGGAAGGGCCATCACCCACTAAAGATATCGAAAGAGCAAAGCTTGATTTATCTAAATATGGTTTTTGCTTTATTCCGGAAGTGCTAAACGCAACAGAATTAGGGTTAGCTAAAGAGCGTTTATTAGAACAAGCTGAAGCGGAAGAAGAACAGGGGCTCTCATTTAGAGATGGAGGACCTGATCAAGAATTAAAACTTATAGATGGAAGAATAGATAAGGATTCTTTCACGGCATTAAACGGCGGAATAAACCAAAGACTCTGGATGCTAGTTAATAAGGGCCAGTGTTTTAGGGATATGGTAACTCACTCCTTGATAGATGAGCTTGTTGGGCATCTTTTGGGACCAGAATTTATTTTATCAACTCATTCAGCGAACTTAGCTAAACCAGGAGGTGTTCGTATGGGCCTACATACTGATCAATGGTGGATGCCTCAACCTGTAAATCCTAGTGAAGACTTTATTAAACCATCAGAAATATCGAGGAGTGCAGCGCCTTCTTTTACGGATCCAGATCTTTCTTTAGGAATTTCCCCTCCTGTAGTAGTGAATTGCATGTGGATGTTGTCTGATTTTACTTCTACTAACGGAGCTACTGAAGTTGTAGCAGGCTCTCACCTAACTGGAGCGCATCCTAATCAAGAAGATCAATCTGTATATCCAATTATTCAGGCTGAAGCTGAAGAAGGAACTTTAATGGTTTTTGATGGAAGGCTTTGGCATGGAACTGGAGCCAATACAGGAAATACAGATAGGTTGGGGGTCCTTACCACTTTCTGCTCTCCTCAATTTAGACAACAAGAGAATCAAACTATAGGGCTGGATAGAGAGCTTTGGGATAGCTGTTCAGAGAAGTTAAAATCAAGGCTTGGTTTTAAAGTTTGGAATGCTTACGGCAGAATAGAAAGTTCTATGGATCATTTTATTGATATTGAGCCTGAAAGAATTAAAGAGCTTAAACCAACTAAAAAATGAGCATTCCTTTGAAAGATTATAAAGCTTTAGATTATCCACCTTTAACTGAAGATTTAGAAGAGGCGAAGAGTCATTTGGATAAATATGGAATGGCCCTTATAAAGGATGCTTTATCTAAAGACGAAGTTCATGAGATGGGTGAAAGGTTAATAGAACAGTTTCAGGGAGAAGAGAAATTTAAAGTCGGGTCGAAGCTTAGAGGAGACGAAGGTTTAGGAGTTAAGTCTTCTGACGAAGAGAAAGTTAGTAGGCTAGTTTGGAATTTGATAAACAAGGGAGACTGTTTCTTAAAACTTATTGACCATCCTAAGGTATTACCCCTAATACAACACATGATTGGCGAAAGAGTTTGTCTTTGTTCTATGGGGGCCCATATGAACGGGAGCGGCAATGAGAGAATGGCATTACATCAAGACCAATGGCCTTTGGTGCCTCATGCAATGGATTTTCCTTTCATGGCAAATGTTATGTATCTGATTTCAGACAATTCTCCTGAAAATGGAGGGACAAGGTTAATACCAGGTTCTCACAAGTGGCCACTTTTAGACTATAAATCAGCCAATGCAGAAGAAATTCAAAGTATGGCAGTATCTTTAACAGCACCTAAAGGAACTGCTATAGTTTGGGAAGGAAGGTTGTGGCACGGCAATGGTCTTAATAGATCTGGTTCTATTAGAAGCAATATTTCTACGGCCTTCTTACAGCCCTGGGTTAAGCCGCAGGAGTATCATCAGTACAGCATTAGAGATGAAGTGCTCAAAGAGATAAGTGAGAAACAGAAGCACATACTAGGATTCAGTTCTTATGGAACTTTGGGAGGTCATGATGGTTCAAGTGTCTCTCCTGCAGACTTTGATCCAAACAAAGACTCCATAGGAATACTTAAGCCATAAATTTGAATTATCTATTATTAATTTTTTTATTTTTACTTCTTGTAATAAGCATATTGATAATACTGTCGTATTGTTACTACCTTTATTTTAAGAATTCTTTCATTAAGAATTTAATTTCTAATTCGGTATTACTTAATAGCAGTTTGGGACCAATAGAGTACACACTGAAAGGAGAAAATGGACCGGTTTTACTTTATATTCATGGAACCCCTGGAGGGTATGATCAAACGATTGAACCCACTCATGCATATAGGGTTTTAACTCCTTCAAGACCAGGATTCTTAAGAACGCCTCTTTCTGTTGGGAAAACCCCAAATGAACAAGCAAAAGCATACAAGGAGTTAATAGACCATTTAAACATTGATAAGGTTTTGGTAATGGGAGTTTCAGGAGGAGGACCTTCTTCCTTAGAATTTGCGGCGAGATATCCAGAAAAAACCTTAGGCTTAATATCTTTTGAGGCAGTTAGTTATTCTGAAGATTTCACAGAGAAAGATGCACAATTCATTCAAAGTTCAGACATAGGGTTGTGGGTGCAGCTTATTCTTATGTCTTTTTTTGGAGATGAGAAATTAGCTTCTATAATGTTTCCTAATCCAAAAAATAGAGAAAGACTGCTATCTGATACTAAGAAAGTGGAAGACTTAAAAAGAGTGATATGGTCTGTTTGGCCTCTAAGCATGAGAAGGGAAGGCTTAATTAATGATTATGAACAATTTACAAATTTATCTGCTCCATTAGAGGTAATAAAATCTCCCACTCTAGTTATTCATGGTGATGAGGATATTAATGTTGATATTGATCACGCTAAAGAATCCTTAAAGAGAATAGAAAATTCAGAACTTTTTGTGGTTAAGGAAGGAGATCACATGATGCACGCTACACATCCTGAAGAAATTGAAGCTCAAATTGAAGCTTTCGTCGTTAAAGTATCTGCAGATTATAAGCCTATTAATACTAGTTAAAGACCTTGCCTGGATTTAGAATATTGTTTGGGTCTAGACTCTTTTTTAATGTTCTCATTAGGTTTATCTCTTCTTCAGTTCTGGAAATCTCTAAATAAGGAAGCTTTTCCATACCTATGCCATGTTCAGCTGAAACAGATCCCTTAAAATCTCTTAGAGGTTCATAAACGCAATTTTCAATGGTTTTCATGGTGCCCTCATCATCTTTACCTGTACCAGCAATTATATGGAGATTCCCGTCAGCAAGATGCCCAAAAACGACAAAGTGGAATTCTTCCCAGTTCTTTGAAAAGAGTTTCTTCGATTCTTCTAAATAGGCTTCCATGTCATTAATAGGCAGGCTAACGTCAAAGATTTTAATAGGACCTAGCCTGAATTGTTGTTCAACATCGTCTCTTATTCCCCAAAGTTCTTTCCTTTCCTTTTCATTCTTAGCTACAACCGCATCAGAAATTAGATTTTTCTCTAAACCAGACTCAAGAAGGCTATTGAAGTGCTTAGTATCAATATTTTGGTCAAATCCAGAGTACTCTATAAGAATATAATAGGGGTAGTCTTGATGAATAGGAGGTTTGCTCTTAGCTGGCGAAGTCGTTACTAATGTGTAAAATTCTTTCCACATTACCTCAAAAGCAGTCACGCTCCCTGCCAATCCAGAATCAAAATGTTTTAGGAGGTTTTTAACATTTTCAAAAGAATCGCAAGCAATTAAAGCCGTATTCTCACTTGAAGGCTTTTCTTTTAAACGCAATACCAATCGAGTTATTATTCCTAAAGTGCCTTCACTTCCTATGAACAATTGTTTTAGATCGTATCCAGTATTATTTTTTAACATCTTATTCATAGATGAGATTACGGTCCCATCAGCAAGAACAGCCTCTAGACCTAGAATTAGATCTCGCGTCATTCCGTATCTAATGACTTTATTACCACCTGCATTAGTAGATGCATTTCCTCCTATAGTGCAAGACCCTCTTGCCCCCAAATCTAGTGGAAAGAACAAATTATTTTGATCCGAGATTTCTTGGATAGTTTCTAGCTTTGCACCTGACTGGGCTATCAAAGTTCTTCCAAATATGTCAACTTCCTCTATTTCACTCATAAGCTCGGTCGATAGAGCTAATTGCCCTTTCTTAGCAATGGCGCCTCTAGAAAGACCAGTGAGACCACCATGCGTTACAACTTCAACTTTTAATTCATTGCATAAACTAAGAATCTTTGAGATTTCTTGCGTACTCTTAGGCCTTATTAATGCTGATGCCCCTATAGGCTCATCAATCCAAATTCCTGCCTTCCTTTCTTTTAAGAACTCTTCTGTCACAACAGAAGTATCCCCACAGATTCCTCGTAGTTTTTCTAAAAACTTCTTGTCCATATTTTAATTTACAAAGATAGCTTACCTCAAAGGATTATAGCTTGATAATGTTGTATATCTGTTATATTGGAATCTATGAAAAATTTTGAAGGTAAGACGGCAGTAGTTACAGGTGGAGCAAGCGGAATAGGTTTCGGTTTAGCAGAGAAGCTTGCGCAAGAAAAGATGCAAGTAGTGATTGCTGATGTTGAAGAAGAAGCTTTAGGTAGGGCCGTCGAAGAATTAAGGCAATATCAACACAGAGTTATAGGAATTAAGACGGATGTATTGATAGAAGAATCTGTTCGAGAACTATTTATTAGAGCTGAGGAAGAATATGGAAATATACACGTTCTTTGCAATAACGCAGGAATAGGAGCTAATTCAGGAGACAAAGCTATTTGGGAGATAGAAAAGAATGATTGGGATTGGGTTATGGGCGTTAATTATTACGGTGTTCTATATGGCATCCAGTCTTTCTTACCGCATATGATAGATCACGGAGAAGAAGGACATGTTGTAACAACTGTCTCTTTGGCTGGTTTAGTACCAGGAGAAGGCACTTATGGGGTTAGTAAGCATGCAGTTTTAGCATTAACAGAAGCTTTAAAAAGCGACCTCACGAAAAAGGAATCTAAAATTGGAGCTTCTGTCTTATGTCCAGGTTTTGTTAATACTAATATTATGGATTCTGAAAGAAATAGACCGCACCATCTACAAAAAGAATCAGATCAAATTGGAGACAAGACAGCTGAAGAAATGATGCGCCTAATGCTAAAGCAAGGCAAAGAGCCTAGTGAAATAGCAGAAATTGTTTTTCAATCTATAAAAGATGAAATTTTTTATATCCTTCCTCATCCTGCTTGGGATGATGCACTAAAAAATCATTTTGAAAATATTCTTTCTAGAAAAAAATTAGATTTACCGTCTGCTGACAGTATTGCTGAAATTTTCAAGCCAAGAGAAGATGGTGAGAAATATTAAAGTTCTTTATTGAGATAAGGCTAATAACTCTTGCACTCTTCTTTAAACCCTTTCCTGTCCCAACAATGCAGACTTAAAGTTTGATATATATCAACCTGAGACTTAGACGGATTAGGGTAAGCTAGCTATTTATATATTTTATGAGTAAAAGAAAAGACAAGAGACAGCTTTCTCAGTTTTCTGGTATTGATACAGAAGTACTTTTAACCAAAGACCTAGAGGATGAGGTAATTTACTCTGTTCAAAAACTATTTATAGATAATTATCATGAGGCTAATCTTAGATATCTAGAAGAATGCTTTAATCGTATGAGGTGTTTAACTCTCGCAAAGGACGATGGGATTCCAATAGGTTTTTCACTTGGAGATAGCGTACAGATTAATTTACCTAGATTTGAGGAGCCCCAATCAGTTGTTTTACATGGCCTAGGATGTATTGAAGATAAATACAGAAAAATTGGGCTTTTTAAGCACTTACAGAAATTATCTTCTTCTTTGGGAGATCCAATTCCATCAGGGTCAAGAAGACTTATATGTGGCAGAGTGGCACATCCGGTTAGCTTTAAAGGCATAAGCCTCAATGAGTCTGTAGTTCCTAAAATTAATATTATTCCAACGAAGTGGCAACAAGAAATAGGTAAATCGATAGCTCAACTTTATGGAGTTGAATTTGATGAAGAAACTTTTATCGTAAGAAGTTCAGCTGGAGCTATTGGTTATCCTAAAATTAAGGTTGAAGCCTCCAAAACAGACTGGAATATATTCAGAAATGTAGATAGGGAATCAGGAGAATCTTTACTGGCCATAGTTTGGTATCCTGATGCGCCTAAAGATTGGTACAAAGAATAACTTTTTCATTTCCTTCGAAAGAAATATTTACCTTTTTTATATAAATTGATTTAAGTCATATTGCTTAAACTTTTTTTATATAAGTTTAGATACTAATAAGTAAATCTAAACACAAGAGGATCCCCCTATGGAATTAGACAAGAAACATAATCAAAGGAAGAAACACTCCTTCGATCCAGTCGTATTAAGAAAGAAATATAAGGAAGAAAGAGATAAGAGAGTAAGACCAGAAGGAAATTCGCAATATAGAGAAGTAGTAGGTCAGTTTTCTAAATATATTGAAGACCCTTATGTAGAACAAGGCTTTGATAGAGAAGTTTTATCTGACGAAGTTGAGGTTGCAATTATTGGGGGCGGCTTTGGAGGAATACTCGCAGGAGTAAGGTTAAAACAATCAGGGATTGACAACATAAGAATAATTGAGAAAGCAGGAGACTTTGGAGGAACATGGTATTGGAATAGATACCCTGGAGCGGCATGTGATATGGAGTCCTATATTTACTTGCCATTATTAGAAGAAATGGATTTTATGCCTGAAAATAAGTTTCCTGCACAGTCAGAGATTCTAGACTACTCTCAGAAGATAGCTAAACAATATGGATTGTATGAGGATTCATGCTTCCAGACAGAAGTAGAAAGCATAAGGCGAGACGATAGTTCAAATAGATGGGAAATACTTACTAACAGAGGAGACAATATTAAGGCAAGATATATAGTTAGTGCGAACGGGCCCCTCAATAGGCCAAAATTGCCTGATATTTCGGGTATATCATCTTTCAAAGGCCATACATTTCATACCAGCAGATGGGATTACGAGTATACGGGAGGCGATTCCGAAGGAAATCTCGACAAATTAAAGGACAAAACTGTTGCTATTATTGGAACAGGAGCGACAGCGGTTCAATGCATCCCTCATTTAGGAAAAACATCAAAGCACTTATATATTTTTCAAAGAACCCCTTCTTCGGTTGATGTAAGGAACGATCATCCAACTGATAAAAAATGGTTCAAAAAACAAAAAGAAGGTTGGCATAAAGAGAGAAGAGATAACTTCAATACCCTTGTTTCTGGAGGATGGGCAGAAGAGGATTTAGTGAATGATGGTTGGACAGAGATAATAAGAAATCTCATTCACGGCATAAAAGAAGATCAGAATGATTCAGAAATGACTCCCCAAGATTTCATGAATGCGATGGAGTTTTCAGATTTCCAAAAAATGGAGCAAATAAGAGGCAGGGTTGACGAAGTGGTAAAAGATGAAAAGACTGCTGAGTCATTAAAGCCTTATTATAGACAATTTTGTAAGAGGCCCTGTTTCCATGATGACTATTTAGAAACCTTTAATAATCAAAATGTGACTTTAATACACACAGATGGCAAGGGTGTAAGTAAGTTTACTGAGAAAGGTGTGGTTTTTGGTGACCTAGAATATCAGGTTGATTGCATTATCTTTGCTAGTGGCTTCGAAGTTGGAACAGATTACACAAGAAGATGCGGCTACGAAATTTATGGAAATGAAGGAATGTCATTGTCGGACAAATGGAAAAAAGGTCTCTCAACTTTTCATGGCATGCATAGCAGGGGTTTCCCGAATTGTTTTTTCTTTGGACCACAACACTCTGCGTTTACTGCGAATTATGTTCATTCGCTTGATGAACAAAGCTTACATTTAGCTTATATTTTGAAAGAAGCAAAACTAAGGGGTTTTAATAAAATTGAAGCCTCTAAAGAAGCTGAAGAAAAATGGATTAAAACTATTATTGATAAAGCTAGATTAAATGAAGATTTTTTACAGAATTGCACTCCAGGATATTACAACAATGAGGGTAAGCCTCAAGGTCAGGCTCAGAATGCATCTTATGGAGGCGGTCCCATTGAATTCTTTGAATTGGTCAGAAAGTGGCGTTTAGCAGGAACTTTGAAAGGACTTGAGATGTCATCCCAACACTAGTAGGATTTAGGTATTATTTCACAACTATAAAGGGCAATCTTGTCGAAATTTGGAGAAAGGCATGGAAAGAATAATTCAATTAATTGCATTAATAATCCTTATAACAGCATGCAGTCAGGGAGGAAATCCAAAGATTGAAGATTCGACTGTCGCTGCTCCGGATCACTATAAAGTTGAATTAGAGAATGAGTATGTAAGAGTAGTTCGTGTGACCTATAACCCTGGTGAGCAATCTTCTATGCATTCACATAGACCCTTGGTAGGAGTAACACTTACTGGAGGACAGGGCGTTTTTACTGATATTCAAGGTAATAAAGAAACTAGATCGGAAAACTTTGCAGGAGACGTACTTGCTGACAACGGTGAGACACATTCTGTTCTTAGTATATCTAAAGGGCCAGAAGAACTTGTGTTTGTAGAAGTTAAGAAAAGCTACCCAGCTTCAGCAGACCCACTAGACTTTGTTAACGCTATAAATGTGAGTTCTATTAATGCCACAGTTGAGTTAGAAGAGCATGGTATTAGAGTTATAAGAATTAAAGGAGAGCCAGGACTAGAAACTCCTATGCATTCTCACCGTGCTGGAATTACTCTTCCCTTAACAGATATAAATATTTCTCATACCAACGCAGACGGAGAGGTAGGTATAATCAACAATAAGGCTGGAACAATTTCTTGGGCAGAACCAAGAAGCCATAAAGGGAAAAACCTAAGTGACAAGTCAAATGAAGTAATTTTGTTCGAGTTGATGTGATTGCTGTATTAGAAGTTAGTGAATTTTTCCAAATGAAAATCAGCATTTCCAAATTGAGAGTCGATAACTAATAACCTCTTAAAAAAGTGACCTACTCTTAACTCCTCAGTTACGCCCATACCTCCATGTAGCTGAACAGCATTTTCACCAACAAAGATACCTGATTTTCCTATTAAATGCTTCAAAGCGTGAATAGTTCTTTGAGCCATCTCTGGGTCTTGAATAGTTTCCATAGTAGCTCTAAACAATAGAGACTTGCATTGCTCATATTCCATAAACATATCCACCATTCTGTGCTGCAAAACTTGAAAATCAGAGAGCGGATGATCAAATTGCTCTCTTTGTTGGGTATATTCAACAGTGTCTTTGTAAAGAACTTCCATTGCACCTACAGCTTCAGCGCATAGAGCCAGAATTGCATTATTAGTTATAGTTCTAAGGATACTGAAGCCTTTATCTGGGTCACCTATCATTCTTTCTGAGTTAACCTCTACATTATCAAAAGTTATCTCTGAAGCTCTTAAACCATCAACAGTAGGAAAGTTATTTCTTTCTAATCCTTTGGAGTCAGAATCAACTAAAAATAAGGTAATTCCTTCTTCATCGACTTGGCTGCCATTTGTTCTTGTAACAACAACAAGATGATCAGCAGATTCTGCATTTAATACCATGGACTTTTGACCATTGATAATATATTTCTCTCCTTCTTCACGAGCAGAAGTTGCTACATCTTCAAGATCAAAACGACTTTGTTGTTCAGCATAAGCCAGTGTTAGTTGTTTTGAACCATCAATTAGGTTTGGTAATATTTCACTCTTAAGGTCTTCTGAACCGCCCAATTGAATAGCTCCTCCTCCAAGGACAATGTTTGCTAAAAAAGGCTCTAAAACAAGACCTTTGCCAAATTGTTCCATTATTACCATGGTATCTATTTGGTTGCCTCCGAACCCCCCATCTTCTTCATTAAAAGGGAGTCCTAACCAACCTAACTCAGCCATAGAATTCCAGTATTCTTCGCTATATCCCGGATCTCGGGAACTAATTTCTACTCTCTTAACAAGGTCGTAGTTTTCTTGCACAAAACGTTCAACACTTTGCTGAATCAATTTTTGTTCTTCTGATAATTCAAAGTTCATTTAGAAGACCCTTTGGTTAATCCTAGAACTTTTTTTGCGATAACATCTTTTTGAACTTCACTTGCTCCTCCATAGATAGTGAAATATCTGCTATTTAAATAACCTCCTGTTCCTCCTTTAGCGAAAGGATAGCCAACACCTCCATCGCCCCATGCAGGAGAATAAATACCGCTAGCTTCTACAGTGAGTTTTTGGATCCTTTGCTTAATCTCAGTACCTTTTAGTTTAAGTATAGAAGACTCAGGTCCTAACTCTTCTCCGGCGGCTGCATTAGCTAAGCTTCTTAGCTCAGTGTATTCTGTAGCCATGAGATCAATCTCCAATTCAGCCACTTTCGACTTATAACTTGAATCATCCATTAACGTTCCATTGCCTCTCTGAACGGAGCGTGCATTATCTTTAAGTTGTTCAACTTCCACCAAAGATTTTGAAAGGCCAGCAAGTCCTGTTCTTTCATGCTCCAATAAGCCTTTAGCATAAGTCCAGCCTTTACCTTCTTCTCCAATTCTATTTTCAACAGGTACTTTTATATCAGTCAGATGAACTGTGTTAACAGTGTGTGATCCACCTAAAGTAATGATCGGCTTAACTTCTATACCTTCCTGTTTCATGGGAATTAAAAGAAAAGTAATACCCTTCTGTTTAATGCCCGATCCGTCAGTTCTTGTTAAACAAAACATCCAGTCTGCTACGTGGGCCAAAGTTGTCCACATCTTCGAGCCATTAACTGTGTAGTAAGTCCCATCTTCTGAGAGAACGGCTTTGGTTTTTAAGTTTGCCAAGTCTGATCCAGCACCTGGTTCGGAGTACCCTTGGCACCAATTAACTTTTCTATCCCTAATGTCAGGCATAAATTTTTCTTGTTGCTCTTTGTTACCATAAGACATAAGAATAGGCGCCAACATTCCTAGGCCAAAAGGTAAATCAAAGGGTATTGCTGTTCTCGCCGTTTCTTGTTCCCAGATATAATGTTGAGTAGGTGTCCAACCAGGACCACCAAATTTAGCAGGCCATTTAGGAACATCCCAGCCACCTTTTTCTCTAGCTTTCTTAAACCAACCTAAACGCCAAGAGAAATAGTCTTCTCCGTCTTTTATTTTATTTTCTTCGAAAAACCCCCTGACTTCATCCCTGAACGCTAGGTCTTCTGAGCTAAGTTCTATATCCATAATTCTTTATTTGTCTATTTTTGTAAGGAGAATGAATATTAATTGCTTTTAAAGATTAAAGCTACGTCAAAGAAAGGAATATCTAGTTCTTTTAATAGTGTAATTTATTTCTGATATAGTCTTATTATGGATTCTTTAATGTTAGTAGCTTTAGCTTTTTTAGTTTTATTTCTGTTTCTTTATAAACAGATTTTAGATCTAAAAAAAGAATTACAAACAGAAAAAAATAATATTAAAGAGTTGGAAGAGAAACTTGTCACTTTAATAGTTAATAAAGAATATGGAATCTCAGAAGACCGGTATTAATTAAAGATACAGGGAGGTTTGTTTGTATTACGTAACCCTTTTAAGAAGGTAATGGCTCTATATAGCTTTGATTTACTTGACCAAATCCTCAATGCTTATTTAAATAACTCTTCTGGAAGAATTGAAGATGTGGTCTTAAAAGAAGTCAGAGGTAAAATGGACAAGAAGAGAGCTCTTGTATATCTGAAGGATAATTTAAAATTATTGCGTTATGAACCAATAGTAATTGATGGAGAATCTTATTCTTTAACAGGTCTACAAGGTTTAACTGGATGGAATATTATAGAAAAAGGAATGTAGTGGAATCATGGAAGATAAATTAAAAGAATTAAACGAAGATTTTCATGGAGCTTCCAAGGAATTCTTTAATCTAAAGTTTGTTGAGAAGAATGACGATATTATTATTTTTTCTTGCTCATTTCCTGATTCTTGTGCAAATCCAATGGGATTTGTTCAAGGAGGAATGATTTCTGCAGTTCTAGATGATGCAACTTCTATTGCCATGATATCCGGGTACGAAAACAAAATAGCCCCTATGACTACTGATTTACACGTTTTGTTTCATCGGCCGCTAGCTCTTGAAGACGCGAGAATAGAAGTAAAGATAATTAAATTGGGTAATAGAAGCGCTACGGCTGAAGGAAGGATTTTTAACTCTGATAGCAAGCTTGCAGCTACATTGATGCATACTGCTCAGCCAGTTGACGCTCCTAATCAATAATATAAGATTTAACTAAGAGGTAATTATGAAACCAGTATGTTTAGTATTAGGAGCGGGGGCAGGAATAGGTGGAACTGTTGCAGCAAAATTTGCAAGTGAGGGGTACCACTCTTATTTATGTAGAAGATCAGATCAGGAAGGATTAGATAAATTAATCAAAAACATTGAAGAAGCAGGAGGGTCTGCTTCAGGTTCTTTGTTGAATGCAATAGAAGATGGTGTTTTAGAAGATCTAATTGCATCTGTAGAGTCAGATGTAGGCCCTATAGAAGTTCTGGTTTATAACTTAGGTGCTCAGACTGGTATGAAACTCCTTAGCCAAACTACTCATAAAGAATTTGAGTGGGGTTGGAGAATGGCAAGTTTCGGACTTTTTAGGGTTGCTAAGGTTTTATGTCCAATCATGGCCGATAGAGGGAAGGGGGCCATTTTAGTTACTTCTGCAACTGCAGCTATGAGAGGGAATGCAACACAGCATTCTCATGCAGCTGCTATGGCAGCGAGAAGAATGCTATGTCAGTCTTTGAATGCTGAATTTGCTTCAAAAGGAATACATGTATCCCATATCGTTGTTGATGGAGCTGTAGACGCTCCTGATACCTTAGGTAAGATGCTCGGACCTGAAATGTATCAACAATTAAGAGAAACTAAAGGTATGGAACATGATGGTCTGTTGCTTCCCAAAGAAATAGCTGAAACCTATTTTCATTTAGCTCAACAACACAGATCTGCTTGGACTCATGAATTAGATTTAAGAGCCTTTTCAGATCTAGCTTGGTGGAACCATGCAACTACGCTTCCTATTCTTGAAGACTAAGAAGCTCTAAATCTACTTATTTGGATATCTTCTTCTCCTAAGTCAGAGTAGTTATCATCAACCCTGCCTTGAATGTATTCTTTCCAAGTGAAAGGATTGTATTTAGGTTCTTTATCTAATATTTGCTCTAAGGGCTGGATAACTGCATCTCTTTTAGGGTTATAAAAAAATGGTGTGCTATATCTGGCCTTTTTAGTCCTCTTAGTTACTCTATGAATTGCTGCTATATACCTATCATTTGTCCAGACCTGCATAGCATCGCCAAGGTTAACTACTATCGTATCTTCTTCAGGTTCAATATCAATCCAACCAAATTCTTTTGATTTAGTTTGCAAACCTCCAGTCATATCTTGAAGTAAAAGAGTTAATATTCCTGGATCGGTATGATGGTGTAAGGCCATGTCTCCTAGTCTCGAAACTTTTTTTCTGTCTTTTTCTTCTAAAGGGTCATTAGTGGGGTAGTAATTTAATCTTGCATTGCTAGTAGATGCCTCTCCATTAGGAAGTTTAGAATCTTCAGAATTTAAATTTAAGAAAATGAGTTGTAGTGTTTCTTCTGCCACTTGAGACGCTTTTGAGAAGAAAGTTTCCATTGTTGATTTGAATTCATTATTTCCTGGCCATTGATTCAAGTCCTCTCCACTTAACTTGGGATACATGAAATCAAAGACCTCCTTTAAGTCTCTTTTCTGTTTGGTCAACTCTCTATCGAAATAACCAAGAGGAATAACATCTGTCCTTAGGATATTTAATTTTTCTTCCCTTGGTTGATTAAAAAACCATTCCGACATCTTCCACATATCATCTATCTCTTTTTGCATGCCATGATTCTTTAAAAGAAAGAATCCATGATCTCTGCAAGCTGAGTCTAAAAGCTTAAGCTGTGAAGTTTTACTTCTATCCTTTTGCAGATCTATTGTAGGTACATTAACTTGATTCATGATCTGAGGCTTTATGAGAAAATTCAATAACATCTTCAAAGGCGTGCATAGCATTTAGGACATCCAAGTCTTGACGCTGGCCTCCAATAATTTGGATAGCAATAGGAACGTTAGAGGAAGAGCTAACGCCCACAGGAACTACACCGGCTGGGTTACGGGTCATGTTAATCCCCATTGTAAAATCTACCCATGAAGGAGTTTCTTCTCCATTAACTGTTCCGTCTCCTTCTATTCTAGGAGCCTGACCGCATGTTCCTGGAGTAATTATCAAAGGAGATTCTTTAAAGGATTCTTCAAGCTGGTAACCAAATTTATGGCAAGCATCAATTGAAGAAGCGTAAGACGCCCCATCCATTTCCATTCCCATCTCTATAAACATTCTTAGAAGCGGGTCAATTTTTTCATATTCATTAGTTCCCACAAGGTGTTGTTGTCTTCTTGCGCAAGCACAAGCCCAAAAAACCATCCAAGCATCTACAGGATTTTCATCCCAAATTTTATCTTTTTCAATAATAGTGACCCCAGCATCTTCTAGTGACTTTACTGCCTTTTCACAGACTTCTAAGACTTCTTTATCTAATGTAGAAAATCCCATAGTAGGTGACCATATAGCAGTTTTTGGTAAATCTCGGTTTAACTGACTTGACCAATCAGGGTTACCTCCTTCAAGAGAAAATATATCAGTTGGATCTGCTCCCACAGAGGCATCTAAAGCAAGTGCAGTATCTGCAGTAGTATTTGCCATAGGCCCTTTAACAGTTAATAGACCTGATCCTGGTGGCTTAGTACCTCCATTAGGAATTCTTCCTTGAGAAGTTTTTATCCCACTTAAACCTCCCAATACAGAAGGAATTCTTATGGAACCGCCTCCGTCTGAACCGGTGCCTAAAGGAATCATTCCAGAAGATAGAGCGGCTGAAGTTCCTCCAGAAGAACCGCCTGGTGAATATTCAAGATTCCAGGGATTTTTAGTGGCCCCAAAAGGAATATTATCTGTTTTTCCTTTGTGTCCAAATTCAGGAGTATTTGTTTTACCTAAGACAACACAGCCTTGCTCTCTAAGTCTTTTTACTAGAATAGAATCTTCTTCAGCGGGATCATCATTAATGTGTAGCTCTGAACCATAAGATGTAACAAAACCTTTGGCATCTTCAAGGTCCTTAACTCCTATAGGAATACCTGCTAATAGGCCAACATCTTCCCCATTAGCAATTTTCTTATCCAATGTTTCAGCTTGCTTTATAGCTTCTTCACCGTTCAAAGCACAAAATGCATTTATCTCTTTATCGTATTTTTCAATATTATTTAGAGTAGATTCAGTAAGTTCTTTAACCGAAACTGTTTTGGTTTTTACTTTGTTTACAAGCTCCGAAATTGAATATTCTCTAAAGTCCATGTCTTTCCTCTTTTTTTCTTATATTATCACTGTTTGATTGAAGGTCACTATTATTAGGTAATATTATGGAATTTGAACACACAAAAAAGACCAAGGAACTTATGGTACTTGTTTCGGACTTTATAGATACAAATATAAGGCCATCCGAAAATAGATTCACTGAAGAGATGCAAGATTTCAGGAGTTCAGGAAATCCGTGGCAGGTTCCTACAATACTTTATGAATTAAAAGATAAAGCCAAGGACGCTGGCCTTTGGAATTTTTCTTTAACAGGAAACCTAGGATATGGACTAACTAATTTAGAGTTTGCTCCATTAGCAGAAATGATGGGAGTTGGATGGATTTCAGAAGTATTTAACTCTTCTGCACCCGATGCAGGCAATATGGAAGTATTAGACAAATACGGAACTGAAGAACAAAAAGAGAAGTGGTTAAAGCCTCTACTAGACGGATCTATGAGATCAGCTTTTGCAATGACAGAGCCTAAAGTAGCTTCTTCAGATGCCACCAATATATCTAGCACAATAGTAGCTGAAGGAGATGAGTACGTTATAAATGGAGAAAAATGGTGGACTTCTGGATATGGAAGACCAGATTGTGGCTTCATGATTTTTATGGGAGTTTCAAATCCGGACGCCCCAAAACATCAAAAGCAATCTCAAATTATTGTTCCTAAGGACACAGAAGGTATAAAGCTTAAAAGGATGCTAACCGTTTATGGGGCTGACCATGCACCAAATGGACATGCTCATCTAATTTTTGAGAACGTTCGTGTACCTAAAGAAAATATGATTCTAGGAGAAGGCAGAGGTTTTGAGATAGCACAAGGCCGCCTTGGTCCGGGAAGGATTCATCATTGCATGAAAATTATAGGAGCGGCTGAGACCGCACTTAAATTATTATGTGAAAGGGCTTCAACTAGAGTAGCGTTTGGAAAGGCTATAGCAGAATTGGGTGGTAACTATGATGTTATAGCAAAATGCCGTATAGAAATTGAAATGTGCAGGCTTTTAACCTTGAAAGCAGCTTATATGATGGATACTCAAGGAAATAAGAAAGCCAAGAGTGAGATAGCACAACCTAAAGTTGAAGTGCCTAGCATGGCAGTAAGAATTATTGAGAGAGCAGTACAGATTCACGGAGGTGCTGGCGTTTCTCAAGACACTCCATTAGCAGGATTATATAGCTCTATAAGGTATCTAAGGATAGGCGATGGTCCTGATGAAGTGCATCTGAGAACCATTGCCAAAGAAGAATTAGCAAAATACAGGAGCTAAAACATTAATTAAAATCTTCTGACAGGGATTGAGTAATTTTTTGCGATATTTCTTTAGTTTTGATGTTGTACTTAGGATGATCGATACCAGCATATAAGAACTTCCCATTCTTAAAATCTTCTATTGTATTGTTTGAAAATTCAAATCTTAAGAAATGCACAGCAGAGGTTTTTTCTTCATTTGATCTTTCTATATCCTCATCAGCAATAGCAAATATTCTATTGTTCTCTCCTATTTGCATCCATACTTTGTCTTCAACAAGATGCATTTCTTTTAGTTTTTGTTTTCTTGTATCTTCATCAGTGAATTCAATTAGCATAGTTGCTTTGAGATTCCTTCCATCAGGTATTAAAGGATTGTAAGCAGACAGTTCTTCTTCTATTGCATTAGGCTCAAAAATCTTTTCAATCCTAAGCATTTCTTGGATCTGGTATTTAATGGTGTATTGATTTTCAAAGAGGAGGCTTACATTTTCACCAATTTGTATGATTCTATCTTTCTTTATATCAATTATATTGGCTCTAAGCTCTTCTCTTTTAGTGCTGTACTCTTCTAAAGACAGCAAGTCTTCTTTCCTTAGATCTGTCATGAAATCTATTTTACCCCATAGGCTTTTTTTATTAAGGAAATAGGGTGAGCTGTTATTAGTTTTTTCTTTGAAACATGTTCAATCTGCTTAGCTGCAAGAGGACAATCGCTGGTTAAGTAGTCTGGCTCTGAATCGTCAACTTTTTTTACAACAGGTTTAGCAATCTTGACGGAGTTGTGATGAGTTTCTTTCTTTACGGCGTAAGTTCCATCATGACCAGAACACCTCTCTATTGTTTTAACTTCTGTATTAGGAATCAGTTCTAATAATTCTTTAGTTTTAGGCCCTATGTTTTGGACTCTTTGATGACAGGCTGCCTGGTAAGTAATATTTCCTAAGGGGGTTATAAATTCTTTATTCATTAGGCCATTAGATTCTCTGATAGATAGATATTCAAAAGGATCAAAAATATGATCTTTAATTCTTTGTAAATCTTTATTCTCTTCAAACAGCAAAGGTAATTCTTGTTTGAACATCAGCACGCAAGAAGGTACTAAAGAAATAATGTCATAGTCATTTTCTATTTCTTTAAGCAAAAGTGGAGAATTATGCTTCATAGCATGTTCTACTGAATCAAGATCACCTAAATCTAGTTTAGGCATTCCACAACATCTATCTCCAGTCATCATTTTCGCTTCTACTCCATTATGCTCTAGTACTTTTAGTAGATCATTTGCTAATGTCGTTTCATTGTTTCTGCAATAACAACCTGCAAAAACAGCCACTTTTCCAGATGTGATGTCAGCTTTCTTAATGTCAGTTATTTTATCGGGTATATATTCCTCTACTGCCTCCTCAAATTTGGGCCAAGGCGCATCAGAATGAATGCCGGTTATGCTGGATAAAATCTTCTTAGCCTTTGGACTGCTTGAAATTCCTTTGTAAGTAATGTCGACTAAAGGTAGCTTCGCAATTTTCCCTAATTGATCAGTAGAAGTTAGTATTTTGTCTCTTGCTCTTTTTAAGAAAGTTTTATTTTTTTCTTGATAAGAAATGGCCTTACCTCTTAACATCAAATGTGGGAAGTCTATTGCCCAAGGGTGAGGAGGAACATAAGGGCACTTAGTTTGGTAGCATAAATCGCACATGTAACATTCGTCTACGACTTTCTGAAAGTTTTTATTGTCTACGCTATCTAACTCAAATGTTTCTGATTCGTCTATAAGATCAAATAGTGTAGGGAAGGATTCACAAAGGCTTACGCACCTTCTACAAGTATGGCAAACATCATAGATCCTTTCTGATTCTTCAAGGAATTCTTCTTTATTGAGAAAAGACTCTTCTTTCCATTTCACAGGACTTCTTGTCGGTGCCTCTAATCCGCCCTCTTTATCTGAAAATATATCTGACATAAATTACCTCAAAAGATGAGCGAGGCTCATCTTTGATAAAGCCGATAAGGGTTTAGGCTAACTCTTCTAGAGCTTTTGAGAATCTATTGGCGTGTGATCTTTCAGCTTTTGCTAAGGTTTCAAACCAATCCGCAATTTCATCAAAACCTTCTTCTCTTGCTTTTTTAGCCATCCCAGGATACATGTCTGAGTATTCATGAGTTTCTCCTGCTACAGAAGCTTCAAGATTCTGTTTAGTCTCCCCTATAGGAAGACCTGTTGCGGGATCCCCTGTTTCTTCTAGGTATTCTAGATGACCATGCGCATGGCCAGTTTCTCCTTCAGCAGTTGAACGGAAAACTGCAGCAACATCATTGTGACCTTCTACATCTGCCTTAGAAGCAAAATAAAGATATCTTCTGTTGGCTTGAGATTCCCCTGCAAAAGCATCTTTTAGATTCTGTTCTGTATCTGTTCCTTTTAAACCTGACATAATTTTCTCCGTTTATAAAAAATATCTATTTTAGAATAAATCTTTTTTAATTTTATTGATGAAATCCATTATTACTTTGATAACAATTCTCATTAATAATGGTAAGTATAATAATTATGTGATGCATGATATTTGCTATTTATATATTTGTATAATCATTTATTCGAATTATAATAATAGAAAAAATCTATAATGAATTTAAAAGATCTTAAATACTTCTCTAGTTTATCTAAGCATAAGAATTTTAGTAAAGCAGCGGAAGAATGCTTCGTTACGCAGCCCACACTCAGCAACCAAATTAATAAGTTAGAGAAAGAATTAGGGCTCATTCTTTTTGAAAGAACAAACAGAAAGGTGTCTATTACGGAAGAAGGAAAATTAATCCTGGAAGCAGTGCAAAAAACTCTAGAGAATGTCTCAGAAATAAAAAAACTTGCCCATAGATTTAAGGAACCCTTGATGGGAAAGTTAACATTGGGAGCAATTCACACTCTTAGTCCATATCTTCTTCCGATAATATTACTGCCCCTGAAAGAAGCTTATCCTGAACTGGACTTGATTCTTGTAGAAGCTTCTACTTCAGAATTAATTGAAGACCTAAAAGGTGGAAAAATTGATGCAGCTTTATTGGCAACACCAATAAGAAGTGAAAAGAGCTTGAAGGAGCTAAAATTGTTTAAAGAACCATTTTGGTTGGCTCATCCAACCAACCATAAAATTTATAACGTCGATAATATAACTGTCAAACATCTACAAAAATTAGATTTGCTTTTACTTCCAGAAGAACATTGCTTATCAGATCAAGTTAAATCTGTATGTGGTTTAAAAAATCTGGAAACAGAGGGACCTATGCAATGGTTACATGCAGGAAGCTTAGAAACAATTCTGCAGTTCGTTGCAATGGGGCAAGGGTCTACGCTTGTTCCGGCATTGGCAGCATATGAAGGGCGTATCAATACTCAAGGAATGATGGTCAGAAAACTTGATATCGACCAAGCCTATAGAAATATCTCCATTTCATTTAGAAAAGATTATTCTAAAGAATCTGATCTCAAAGTCTTAAGTAAATTTATACAAGACAATCTTCCTAATATAGTAGAACCCATCTAAATTTGCTTGAAGATTTTCCTATCCACGTTATGATTATTGGATAAGTGTAAAGGGGAGGTTTATGCCTGAGAATTAAACCCTTTGAACCTGATCTATACAATGATGGCGAAGGAATTACATGACATCACATAAATTTAAATATTTTCTTTTTTTAAATATTCTTTTCTTTAGATCTTTTTCTTACTCAGAAATAGTAGATGAAATTATCGTTAATGGGGATTGGAGAGAAATTGAAGAGACTAAAAAAAATTCTAGCTTAATTGTTTTTAGAGAAGAGCAAATTGAAAAAAAACAATATAAGCATTTTGAAGATCTCTCTTATTCAGTTCCAAATTTAAACTTTGCAGCTAGTGATTCTAGACCAAGATATTTCCAAATTAGAGGTATAGGCGAGAGGTCTGGATATGAAGGAACTCCAAACTCCTCAGTAGGTTTTCTCATAGATGATATTGATTTTTCCGGTCAAGGTGGAATTGCCTCTTCATACGACATTAAGCAAATTGAAATTTATCGTGGCCCTCAAGGTTCAAGAATGGGTGCTAATGCACTTGCGGGAATGGTCTACGTAAAGACAAATGATCCAGTTGATAGTCTTTTTACAAAAGTGGATCTAATCCTGGGTGATTATGAAAGAAGGGATATAGGCGCAGTAGTCAATGTCCCAATAACTCCTGATTTAAAATATAGGCTCAGTTTAAAGAAAGAAGATTTTGATGGGTTTAGAAAGAATATTTTCTTGAAAAGATCTGATACTTCAAGAAAAGGTGAAGAATCCTATAGATTTAAGTTGAATTGGGACTTGAGCGACACATCATCTTTTGACATGGTTTATTTTAATCATGACTTTGATGATCCTGCTGATATATGGACTATTGACGGTTCCTTGAATACTCTCTCAGACAGACCCGGCATGGATTCTCAAGACTCCAAAGCAATAGGTTTGAATTATAGCCTTAAGACCTTAATGAATAGGTTAAATTTTTTATATTCAGAGACTGATACAGATGTAGTCTTTAGTTACGATGCCGATTGGGGTAATGACTTATCTCATTACCCTTATATTTATAATTATTTTTCGGAAACTTTTAGAAAAAGAGAAACTTCAAATCTTGAAATCCGTTTGTTGTCTGATGGCATTAATGCTGGACAAAGAAATTTTGATTGGATAATAGGTTTTTCCATCTTTGAAATAGATGAATCAAACAATAAATCTGATGATGGAGCATATGGAGACCCTTTTGATGGTTATGAAACTTTTTATAGTGAATCATTTTTTTCAAGTAATTACTCCTCTAAAAGTAAGTCTTTATTTGGAAATATAGATTATTTTCTCAATAAAAATCTTAAATTATCTTTCGGTATGAGGTGGGAAGACTGGGAAGCCGATTACATTGATTCTAATAACGAATCATTTAATCCAACTGATAATATGAATGGCGGTAAGATATCAATAATAAAAATGCCAACCGAGGACCTAACTTTTTTTATTAGTGCCGCCAAAGGATATAAGCAAGGCGGCTTTAATTTAGGAACAGGATTAAGCAATTCCAGTTTTAGCAATAGTATCGATTATGACCCTGAATCTCTTATAAGTTATGAGCTTGGGCTCAATAATTTCTTCGGCTCTACGTACACTTATATAGATTTTGTTGTTTTTTTCTCCGACAGGAAAAATCAACAAGTTCTTATTTCAACTCAAGTAGATCCTCAAGATCCTAATACCTTTTTGTATTTAACCAGAAATGCCGCAGAGGGAGATAATTACGGAGCGGAATTGAGTATCAAAAAGGAATTATCAGATACATTTAATATTTTTTTAGATCTTGGCTTTCTAAAGACGAAGATCAAGAGCTATGCATCAAGACCAGACCTAGAGGGTAGAGAACAGGCACATGCTCCAAGTTATAGCTTTTCAACCGGTTTAAGTTGGAAGATATCTCAACAACTAGAATTAATGTTGGACGTCACTGGAAAAAGTGATTTTTACTACTCGGATTCTCACGACAATACATCTGACGACTATCTATTAACCAACTTAAATCTTGTATATTCAAAAGATAGAGTTAAATTTAATTTCTGGATTAGAAATTTATTTGATGAGTATTACTCTTTAAGGGGGTTTTATTTTGGAAATGAACCTCCGAATTTCGAAGACACTTTGTACGAAAGACATGGTGACCCAAGAAATTTAGGCCTATCTATTCAATATGAATTCTGACGATCTATTGCTAGGTCTGGAAGTTTCAGCTGCGCTTCTTGCCGTCGGTTATCTCGTATTGGCAGTAAGGCAAGATATTAGATGTTGGATTGCAGGGATAGTCAGTTCTCTTATTTACTTACTCTTGATGTATAAAGCTAATCTATATATGGAGTCAGTTCTGCAGATATTTTATGTCTGTATGGGAATTTATGGATGGAGCCAATGGAAGGTAAATAAAAAAGACGAAACGAACCTAGCTGTAAGCACTTGGAGCTTCAAGAGGCATGCTCTTGTAATTTCCTCAGTAGTCTTATTTTCTTTTCTTGCAGGTAATTTACTGGAGGTTTATACAAATGCCGCTCTACCATTTCTAGATTCATTCACTACTTTCGGGGCATTAGTGGCAACATACATGGTCGCAAAGAAGATATTGGAGAATTGGATATATTGGTTTGTAATTGATTCTGTTTCTGTAGTCTTATTCTTCTCTCGTGAACTTTTCTTTACTTCTGTCTTATTTATTATTTACTTATTTATTATTTATTTTGGTTATAAATCTTGGCTTGCTAGTTATAAGAATAATCTTTCAGACTAAAATAAGGACTATGGGATTTTTCAATAAATATGAGAGAATAGTTTTCTCAAGGAGTTAATTATGGCAAAAGCTTTGTATCCTGGAACATTTGACCCTATTACTTTAGGTCATATAGACATAATAGAAAGGGCTCTTCATTTATTCGATGAAGTTACTATTGCCATAGCAACCAGTGAGTCTAAGAAGCCCGTTTTTACTTTAGAAGAAAGAATTGATCATGTTGAGAAGATATTTAAAGGCAACGATAAAGTTAAAGCGATTGGCTTCTCAGGGCTAGTAGTAGACTTAGCTAAAGAAGAGGATTCTAATATTCTTATTCGTGGATTGAGGGCCGTATCTGATTTCGAGTACGAATTTCAGTTAGCTAATATGAATAGGGCAATGTCTCCTGATTTGGAAAGTGTTTTTTTAACACCTAAAGCTAAATTTTCTTTCTTGTCTTCTACTTTGGTGCGTGAAATAGCCTCAATGGGTGGAGAGATTTCCTCTTTTGTAGATCCCGTCATAGAAAAGGCTCTTAAAGAGCGTTTCAAATAGTTATTTCTGACATTCAGGACAAAACACACTACTTCTTTGGCCAATAGTTATATTCTTTAGTATTGAAGAACATATCTTGCATTCTTCACCTTGCCTCCCATAAACTTCCAATTGTTGTTTGAAGTACCCAGGCTTGTTATCACTTCCAACAAAATCTCTTAAAGTCGTTCCCCCTTTATCGATTGATTCTTTTAAAATCAAAACTATTTCCTTAGACAATTCTTCGTAACTTTTTAAAGAAACTCTTCCTGCCTGCTTGGTAGGTCTAACTTTCGCTCTAAAAAGTGCTTCATTGGCGTAGATATTTCCTACTCCAACTACATTTTTTGAATTCATAATAAAATTTTTAACGGGGGTTTTTCTCTTTCTCGAAAGGCTAAATAAATATTCCCCATTAAATGCATTTCCGAGAGGCTCTGGCCCCAAATTTTTTAGTAAAAAGTGATTTTCTGGATTATCCGTCCACAAGAAGCAACCAAATCGTCTGGGGTCGCAATAACGAAGAATAGACTCTTCTTCAAACACTATATCTATATGATCATGCTTCTTTATATGATCTTTATCAGCAATTCTTAGACTTCCTGACATGCCTAAATGAATAATTAGGAACTCCTTAGAGCTTTCAAGCAATAAATATTTCCCTCTTCTTTTAATTCCAGAGAAAGTTTTATTAAGTAATTTATTTTTGAGTAGATTAGTTGGTACAGGCCACCTCAAAGAGGACTGCCTAACAACGATGGAAGAAATGGTTCTATTAAGTATGTAAGGCTCAATGCCTCTTAATGTTGTTTCTACTTCGGGTAATTCAGGCACTATCTATAAGTCACGTTGCTCTTTTGGTTTCTTTTAAGAACATATAAAAAGGTATTATAAATAACAAGTCTCCAAATCCTATAAGTAAGATCCTAATATTTGCTTGTTCAGTTATAAACAGAATAATTGATGGGATGAAGGCTATAACCTTACCAGGAATTCCTATGATGATTCCTATTCTTAACTTAGAGTGATTAAAGGCTGTAATGATCCAGGAGATGCCTATACAAAAAACAAATAACCAAAAAATTGTAAATGATTCACTTACTCTAAGAAGCTCTAACGATGCTAGGAAGTGATCTTTAAAAAATAAAGCCCAAGAAGAAATAAATAAATTCCAAAAACCAGCTAACAGCAGGATTCTTCTAAATTTCATTATATTTAAGAATTATTTTTTTGAAGCCTCTAAGTCTGTTACTTCTTTCCCTGCTATAAAGTCATTAATTATTTGAGCCAATTCTGGACCAGCTTGTTCTTGCACAAAATGTCCTGCCCCTCCCAAAGTAATGACTGTTGGGTCAGGAATACGATTAACAAAATCATCTTTCATTCTAAGTGTAACTCTTTCTTCGCCGCCAAATGCTACTAGAAATGGTTTGTCCCATTTCTCATACACTTCTTTCCAATACTTCTCATTTTCCTGTAATTGAGTAGGTATTAAATAAGGCCAAACGTGTGCACCCGCTTTATATTCACCAGAAGGATAAGGCGCTTCATAGGCACGTCTTTCTTCATCATTAAGTGGAGCATCTCCAAAAACTTCAATAATTCCAGCTATATCCATATCTTCAGAATAGTAAGAATGGGCAATCCATTTAGAAAACATAGTCGCGCCTTGGGCAGGAGTAGGGTTTTCTGATGTTAAGGCTATACGTGATTCGGCATACAATTCATCAAAAGTAATATCGCCATGCCACCAAACAATTAACTTAGTCATATATTCAAAAAGCCAGGCCGAGAACCCCTCTCTAGCTGGCATTCCAGTATTTGAAACAACAACTCTAGCAAATCGATCAGGTAGTTCTGCAACGACTCTTAAGCCTACTAATCCACCCCAATCTTGGCCAAAATGAGTTGCATTTTTAATGTCTAACTTAACTATAAGCTCTTTCATTACATCTATATGATGTTTGTAGCTATAGTCATATTTAGAATTAAACTTGTCTGATTTCCCAAAACCAACCATGTCAGGAACTATTACTCTATGTCCTGCTTCAGTAAAGACAGGAATCATTTTCCTATACAAATAACTCCACGTAGGTTCACCATGAAAAAGAACTATGGGATTAGCATCTTTTGGTCCTTCATCAAGGTAATGAATTCTTAGCCCATCTATTTCCATGTAATTTGGTTCAAAAGGATAATCCTGCAGATTTTCAAAACGACTATCTGGAGTCCTTAAAACTCCAGGTGCAATTTCTTCTGCAAAACTTAAGTTATTAAGTGAAAGAAAGAGTAAAGTTGCTATTAAAATGTTTTTCAAATTTATTCCATCCTATCGCTTATAGAAATTAAGTCTCCAGGGTTTAATGAGCCTACCGAAGCTTTGAGTCTTAGCATGGCGATGATGTACTCGTATCTTGAGCTGGCATAATCTCTTTGAGCTTGATAAAGCCTCTTTTGTGAATCTAGAAGGTCTACAGTATTTCTTGTTCCTACTTCATAACCTACCTGAGTAGCTTCTAAAGCAGATTCAGCTGAGGCAAGTGCTTGTTTCCTGGCAGTTACGTTAGCGACTTGAGTTTGGACGCCAAAGTGATTAGATCTAACGTCTCTTATAGTAGACCTTTCTGTGTAAATAGCTTGCTCTTTGCTCCTATCATAATTCGCATAAGCCTGTCTTCTTGCAGATCTTATTGAGCCTCCCGCATATAAAGGCCAATTTACCTGAATGGCATATTGCCTAGTATCTTGTTCAATACCAAATAAAGGGTTTTGGATAAAACCACCAAATTTACCTTGTTTAGATGTGCTTTTAGAAGCCCTGCCTACTATATCTATATTAGGTAAATGATTTGATCCTGCGGACCTTGCGCTACTCTTTGCTGCATCTCTTTGCAGTTTAGCCGATTTAAGTTGAAAATTATTATTTAGGCCCATTGAAACCCAACTATCTCTGTCTAGAGGATTAGGTAGGGAAATTTCAAAGGCTTCTTTAAGAGGAGATAATAAAGTAATATCTTTTCCAACAATAGATGAAAGAGTTTCACGCGCAGTATCTAGTTGCGCCTCTCTTGATATTTTTGCAACTACTGTCAGGTCGTATGCGGCCTGCGTTTCCTGAACTTCTGTTATCGCAGCTAAACCCACTTCAAACCTTTTCTTAGCTAGGTCTTTTTGTCTTCCAATTGCTTTTTCTTCTGCTAGGGCGGCATTTAGACTATCAATTGAATTTAAGACGTTAAAATAAGCAGAAGCAACTCTTATCATGGTCTCTTGCTGTTGATAAGCAAACTCTGCTTCAGCGCTTTTAGAAAGAGCCTTTCCTCTTCTGAATTGGAACCATTTATCCATTCTGAAAAGAGGTTGCGATATATTCGCTGAATAACCGCTGGAGTTGTACTGATCAATTATTTGATCAGCAACCCTGTATTCATTCCAACTAGTGCTACCAGATACACTTAAAGAAGGAAGCAATCCAGCTCTACCTTGGACTTTGTTTTCTTTACCCGCTCGATAAGAAGCTTCAGCTGCTTTCAAAAGGGGATCATTCTTAAGTGCTAATTCATAAACTTCTTGAAGATTCTCGCTTCTCAAGAAAGAAGAAAGAAAGAGGAGTGATACTGAAAAGGCTATAAGTTTCGTAAGATCTTTGTAGTTCATATAATTAAATACCTCTTAGGTGTATTAGTATACTATAACACCTATTTCTATCCCTCCAAAATAATATTTGTTAACCTTTAACAAAATTTTTATACTTAATAGAACTTGAAGGAGAAAATATGACTATACAAGTAGGAGATACACTGCCCGCAATTTCTTTAACTACCATGACAAAAGAAGGGCCTAAACCTGTAGCAATTGATGAACTGTGCTCTGAAAAAAAAGTAGTTTTTTTTGCTGTTCCTGGAGCTTTCACTCCTACATGTAGTGCTCAACATCTACCAGGCTTTATTGAAAATAATCAAGCCTTAAAAGAAAAAGGTGTAGATGCTGTTGCTTGCATTTCAGTAAACGATCCTTTTGTTATGAGCGCTTGGGGTTCTGACAGAGGGGTTGGTGAAAATATTTTATTACTATCCGATGGCAATTGTGAATTTACTTCTGCTATAGGTCTAGAAATGGACGGAAGAGGTTTTGGTTTAGGAACTAGGTCTCAAAGATACGCTATGGTTGTTGACGACGGAGTTGTTGCAGCTTTAAATGTAGAATCTGGTCCAGGTTTAGATGTAAGTTCTGCTGAGGCTATTCTTGAATTATTATGAGTAAAGCTAAGCCTGTATATGATATTGGACAGATCTGTGAGCTGGATAAATGGGAAACATTTATTGATGGTCAGCCATTTGATATTTTTAAGAAACTCAGAAAAGAGGCACCAGTTTATTGGCACGAAGAAAGCCTTGATTTTGAGCCAGGTTTTTGGGCTTTAACTAAACATGAAGACATAATTAAGGTTTCTAAAGACCCGATCACTTTCTCTTCCGCAGTAGGTGGACATTTAATGAGCATGGGAGATCCTGATGTTGTAGACCCAACTGCAATGGCGGCCATAATTGGGAATATGATTGGCATGGACCCCCCAGATCATCAAATCTATAGAAAAATGGTTGCACCAAGATTTACCCCTAAAGCAATAAAGAGCTTGGAAGTAGATATGAGAATGAAGATAAGGGAATTACTTGATAAGGTCTCGGACATAGGAGAATTTAATTTTGTAACAGAAATTGCAGAACAACTCCCTTTGTGGGTGTTGTGTGAGATGATGGGAATTGAAGAGTCTCAAAGGCCCAAGATTAGGGACCTTGTTAACAACTTAACAGATGCTTCAATACAACAGGACCCCAATAATTCAATGCAGATCTGGTTTAACTACATGGAGCTTTTCAAGATGGGAAGAGACATGATAGAAGAAAGAAGAAAGAACCCAACGGATGATTTAATGAGCGTGGTTGCTAACACTAAAGTAGAGGGGGGCGAACTACCTCCTGAGTTATTAGATGGATTTTTCTTATTAATGGTTATTGCAGGAAATGAAACCACTAGGAACACGATAACAGGCGGTTTGCTGGCACTATCAGAGAACCCTGAGGAAAGAGAGAAATTAATTAAAGACCTTTCATTGATTCCAAATGCAACTGACGAAATGCTGAGATGGGTAACTTCAGTTATATATTTTAGAAGGACAGCAACAAAAGATACTTCGATAAGAGGTCAAGAAATTAGAGCAGGTGACAAGGTAGTTATGTGGTATGGGTCAGCTAATCGTGATGAAGACGTATTTGAAGATGGTCATTTATTCAAGATAGAAAGAAAAAATGCTAAAAAACATCTAGCCTTTGGGGCTGGAGAGCATTTGTGTCTTGGCAATAGATTGGGGCAAATGCAAATAAGAATGTTATTTGAAGAATTGTTGCAACGTTATCCAAATATTAGTGTAACGGGCAAGCCCACTAGAATTCCTTCTAACTTCCTTTCAGGAATATCTGAATTGAAAGTAAGGGTCTAAAATGATTACGAAAGGGGATGATTACCCCATACATCAGTTGCCCATACCTGTTGCAGAAGTAGGAACGGAAAGAAACTTTTACGATCGATATTTTTTTAATGGCTATAACAAAGACGGGAGTATCTTTTTTGCCGCAGCTTTATGTGTTTATCCCAACCTTAACTTAATAGATGGTAGCTTCGTATTAGTTTTTGATGGAATACAGCATAATTTTAGATATTCCGATATTTTAAACCAAGAGAGACTTGATACGACAGTTGGGGCATTGAATGTTCAAGTAATAGAGCCTCTTAAGGAGTTAAGAATAGAAGTTAAAGACCCGGAAAAAAATATAGATGTTGAATTAAACTTTCTAGGCAGGTTTGAACCTATGCAAGAGCCAAGGATGACTATGAAAAGTGGTCCAAGAACTACTATGGACTCTACTAGAATGACTCAACACGGTACTTGGAACGGGCATATTTCTTTTAAAGATAAAGAAATTAAAGTGTCAAAAAATGAGTACAAAGGATCTAGAGACAGATCGTGGGGCATTAGACCTGTAGGCCTTCCAGATAGTCAGGTATTACCTCCTCTTCAAATACCACAATTCTACTGGTTATGGGCTCCAGCAAACTTTGATAATCTAACATCTCATCTATATTTTGTTGATGATTCATCTGGAAACCCGACTCATTCTCATTCTGTTATTCAGCATGGCGAAGAGGCCAATATATTGACTAATTTAAAAAAAGAGATTACTTATAAAAAAGGTACCAGAAGGATTAGTGAAGCTAAATTTAGTGCTAAAAGAAGTGATGGTTCTGAGGTCTTTTGGGTTTTAGAACCTAAATATCATATCTATATGTGTGGTCTAGGGTATATGCACCCTGAATGGGGCCATGGCCACTTTAAGGGAGAGAATCAATCTACCTATGATTTATATGATTTAAGCGAAGATCCACACGATCCTCCTTTTTTACATATCCAAGCAATTTGCGACTTTACTTTAAAAGAAAATAATAAAACAAAAGAAGGTCTAGGAGTGCTAGAGGAGCTATTCATAGGTCCCCACTTTCCAAGTGGATTTGAAGAGTTGTTAGATGGCTCAAAGTAAATATGGAATCAAATAACGATCTATCATCTAAATTCATTTCTTATTATTCTAAATTTACAAATAAAGAATTTTCTCTAATGTCTTTTGAAAGAGTTTTTGGAGGTGCTAGCAGAGAAACTTTTAGAATTCACGTCAAGGATAAGACGGGTTCTGAAGAAAAATTGATTCTCAGAAGAACTCAAGAAAGCTCTTTAATTGAAACTTCTCAAATTACCGAATATTTAGCTTATTCAGCTTATCAAGGAACGTCGGTTCCTGTTCCGGCAATGATAGATATAAATGAAGATGAAGAAATTTTAGGGGCTCCTTTCATGTTAATGCAAAAACTAGATGGGATGTCAGCAAGTCCTTTCACTCCGAGTGCCTACTCACCTCATGAAGAAAAATTAGGCCTACAGTTTTGGTCTATTTTGGGAGATATTGCGAGAAAAGATATAAACGATGATTTTATTAATCAATTTGAAAATAAAAACGAAGATCCTTGTTGGAAAGTGGAATTGGATAAATGGGTTAATGTTATAAAGGAAGATTCTATATCTATAGAACCTATATTAGAGGCGGGAATAAGGAAGCTATATGAAAGCCCGCCCAAAGAACCCCATAAGAAAAGTTTAGTTCATGGTGATTATAGGAATGGTAATTTCCTCTTTAAGGAAAACAAGATCACTGGAATTCTTGATTGGGAAATGGCTCATATAGGAGACCCTTTAGAGGACTTAGGTTGGGCGCTATCTCCCATTTGGAGTTGGCAAGATCACGAGACACCTGCTTATTTGATAGGCAGACAAGAAGCTTTGTCTCTTTGGGAAAGCTCTAGTGGTTTAACTATTGATAATAACGATCTGAAATGGTGGGAGCTATTTGCCTGTGTAAAAGGAATGGCAATATGGATTTCTGCTGGTAATGAATTTAAAACAGGAAAGAATGTTGATCCTATCAATCTTTTCTCTCCATGGATTCCTGGAGATATTCATTTAGAGATTATTTTGAACACCTTAGAGGGAGATTTAAGTTGAAACCTGAAATAAATATAGCTCTTATGAATGCTGCCCAAGAAATCTTATCAAGATTTTCACCTTTGATTGAAGATGAGTATGAACAATCCAGATTGAATTCATGGGGTGCGCTTATATTAATTTCAGCAATGAAATTTAATGAATCTTACTCTTCGTTGGTTGAAGAAAATAAGGAAATAATAATTTGGTTAATAAAGACAAAACAGATCTTTAGTACAGAGCTCTTAAAAGAAATTGACCAGATTAAAGCGGAAGAGGGTCTAGAGCAGTCTATATTAGATGAAAAGAATCAGTTGCTCCGAGCCATCTTAGTTAAGGCGCATAAAGAAGTAGATTCGACTGACGATGTTGAAGCAAAAAGAGGCTGCCTTAAGCTGCTAAGAGAAATGCATAGCCACAGGAAGGTAAGTGACTTGCTAGGTTTGGTTCAACAAGCAGATTCTTAGTTGCTCCACTGAAAGAAAGTTATAAAGCTGTAAGCACATAATACAACTGGTGATAGATATACAGTTGGGAGAATCGCTTTATAGAGTTTAATGGCTTTCTTTTCTATTTTTTTCATTTACTAATTAAGTTAGTTTAAGTTCTAAGGTAAGTATATCATT
>Ga0066852_10000062_pt1 | contig 33563 bp, 28 predicted proteins | sample ETNtaG_27_FD_67283 | JGI IMG/M metagenome (GOLD analysis project Ga0066852, IMG submission 67283) | Marine microbial and viral communities from oxygen minimum zone, Eastern Pacific Ocean - ETNP201406SV63 | ecosystem: Environmental > Aquatic > Marine > Oceanic | place: Pacific Ocean: Eastern...
AGTGATTGTGATTTAGTAACCTGGCATACTTTTGGAGTCACGCATATACCTAGGCCAGAAGATTGGCCAATAATGCCAGTCGAATATTGTGGATTTCATTTAATACCGGTAGGTTTTTTTGAAAAAAACCCAACACTAAATTTACCTCCATCGTGTAATTCAAAGAGCAAGTCAAATAAGTAGATTTATATAGTACTTGGTAGCCTGATATTCTTAGACATCTTGTCTTACTTAAAACCTTGTAAGCATTAATAATAATGTTTATTCTTTTTATTAAGATTAACTAAGCAATAAATATTAACAAATGAAGAATAATAGAATCTGTAAAACTTTCGGAATAGAGTACCCCATATTTTTAGCTGGTATGGGTGGTGCGGCTTGTCCTAAACTCGCTGCAGCTGTATCTAATGCTGGTGGTTTAGGTGTACTTGGAGCAGCAGCTTGTACTCCTAGTCAGATGAGGAGGTGGATAAAAGAAACAAGAGAGTTAACTGACAAACCTTTTGGAATAGATACTTTACTTCCAATGTCTGTAAGAGGTGGAGGTAATTTAAAACAAAATGACGGTAAAGATCCTGCAAAACTTTTGGTGCAATATCAAAATATGGCTAAAGAATTTATGAATGAACATGGCTTAAAAATGGTTGAGCATGATCGTCAACCTGAAGAAGATGACAATTTAGCATTTTTTACAAAAGAATTTTTTGAAGCTCAAATGGAAGTCGTTATTGAAGAAAAGGTACCAGTTTACGCTGCAGGACTAGGCAACCCCGCACCTTGGATGGAAAGACTTAAGGCAAATGGAACAAAGGTAATGACAGTGGTGGGAGCAGTAAGACACACCGTAAAAGTTTCTTCAGCAGGAGTGGATGCAATAGTAGCTCAAGGACATGATGCGGGAGGTCACAATTCACCAGTTGGATCAATGGCTTTAATTCCTCAGGTAGTTGATGCAGCTAATGGGATTCCAGTTTTAGGAGCTGGAGGAATCACTGACGGAAGAGGAATTGCTGCAGCATTTATGCTTGGTGCTGAAGGTGCTTGGATAGGATCAGCCTTTTTAGCTTCCGAAGAAGCAGATATCTTTGACCATCAAAAACAAGCCATAATTGATGCTACAGAAGAGGGTACAGTTATTTCAAGATCAATTACAGGCAAGCCTGCTAGGATTATAAGGAGTGTTTGGACAGATTTTTGGGAAAGATCAGAATTAGATCCTCTCCCTATGCCTTTTCAATCAGGAGTTGCTGGTCCAGTTATAGAATCAGCTAATAAGGATAATCGACAGGACATAAACCCAGGTTTTGCCGGTCAAGGAATAGGAATGATTAAATCCGTTAGACCGGCAGAAGAAATTATGGCTGATTTAATTGAAGGAATGGAAAAGAGCTTAAAGGATTCAGCAAGGATTTACGATTGAGTGCAATGAAGGAAGTAAAATCATTAACTTGAGTATAAGCAAGTGAAAGGACTGAAATCAGATACAGAAATCATAAACCAAATCTTTGAGCATATTGATTTAGGTACAACTGACCTGGGCGAAGAAGTATGGAAGGAACCTGTAGAAAATTACACCAGTCAGAAAAGATTTGATGAAGAAATAAGTCTATTAAGGCGTTTACCTGTTGCATTTGCACCCTCCACCGCACTACCTGATAAAGGTTCATATATTGCTCGTCCTGTTGCAGGAGTTCCCATTATAGTTGTGAGGGACAAAAGCAAGAAGCTGAGAGCATTTCGTAATGCTTGTCGACATCGCGGCAAGACATTGGTCGAAGGTGAAGGAAAAACTTCCGTTTTCCGGTGTAGGTATCACGGATGGGCTTACGGTATTGATGGGTCGCTGCAACATATTCCTCACGAGGCAGGATTTCCGGACCTAGATAAAGGTTGTCATGGCCTTACTCCAATACATGAGGTTACAGAACAAGGAGGTTTAGTTTATGTGTGCATAGAGGATCCTATAGATCAAGGAGCCTTAGGGAATATGCCGCAACTAATAAAAGATGATCAGCAAATATTTGATTACACCGTGTCCTCACAGGCATTTAATTGGAAACTAAACATTGAAGCAACTATGGAGGGTTATCATATCAAACCAACCCATAAGGAAACATTTTATCCTTATGGCTATGATAATTTGAATGTGGTTGAGACATTTGGCCGTAACAGCAGAATTACTTTCCCATTCAGGCGCATAGAAGACCTTCGTAGCACATCAGAGGAAAAAAGAGACATTGCTGGTAAAGTAACTTATGTATATAGCGTGTTTCCCAACTGTAATGTGGCTTATTTGTCTAACCACATTTCAGTTCAAATATCAGAGCCAATTTCACCTACGGAAACACAGTACTTTTGGTACAGACTAGGGAAAGTTAGTGGAGTGGAAACTGAAAAAGATATCGAACGTATGAAAAAGGATGCTAGATTTGTTTCAGAAATAGGTCTAGATGAAGATTTTGAAGTTATAGCTGGAATTCAGGAAGGTCTAAAAAGTGGCGGCAATACTCACTTTACTTATGGATTATATGAAAAGGCAATCGCGCACTTCCTCAAGAACCTAACTGATCTTATTAAAAGGTGATCTATGAGTCTAAACTTTCGCTTCAGTGATTCTGAAGAAATGTACAGAGAACAAATTAGAAGGTTTGCAAAAACCGAACTTGCTCCTATGCGACAAAGATGGGATAAAAAACGAGAGAGACCTCAAGAAATGGTAACAAAGGCTTTAGAAGCGGGCCTGCTAGACCCAGACATGAGTCATATGATGCGTGGAATTATGATCGAGGAGGTTGGTTATGTAGACTTTAATTGCGCTTTACCTTTTCTTGTTACAACAGAGCCTTTTGAACTTAATAGGCTTGACGGTGTACCAGATAAAATCCGCAACCCTGTTCGCCAAGCTGTAAGAGAGGGAAAGACCATCATTGCAGTAGGTTTTACAGAACCAGAGAGCGGTTCTGATGTAGCCAACTTTCGTAGTACTGCTGTTTTAGATGGAGATGAATGGGTCATAAACGCTGTCAAAAACTCAATATCATGGGCGAATGCAGATTACTTTACTATTACTTGTCGAACTGAAGAGGCTAGGAAGGGAATTTGGTCCCTAAGTAATTTCTTCGTACCCAAGGAAGTAAAAGGAGTTAAGCCTCCGAGACTCTGGGATGATATAGGAACACACGGTGCTGAACGCGGAGAAGTTAGATTTGAGGATGTAAGAATTCCTAAAGATTATCTGATTGGAGAGAGAGGTAAAGCTTACCTTCAAATGGCTCAGCTATTCGATACAAACCGTGCCTATATTGGTCTTAAGTGTATAGGAGCAGCTCAAGCTTCAGTAGATGAAACATGTGAATTTGCTAAACAACGAACTGTTATGGGTAAACCCATTTCAGGATATCAGGGTGTAAGCTTCCCACTAGTTGAAGCCGAAACTCAGCTCGAAGCTGCTAGACTTCTTTGCTACAAAACTCTTTGGTTGCGTGATGAAGATCTACCAAATTCCAAAGAAGGCGGTATGTGCAAGTGGTGGGTTCCAGAGATTACTTACGAGATCGTACGCCAATGCTTAACACTACATGGACATTATGGTTATTCAAGTGAACTACCTTTTGAGCAACGTCTACGCGACATCCTGGGTTGGCAGATAGGTGATGGAACATCTCAGCTGTCAAAGCTTATTGTTGCTAGAAGCATGTTTGGTAAGGAATTTGCGGGTTAATCCTTACAATAAAATTAATGATCTCTATTTGATAAGTATTGTTAAACTAAAGAACTGATTATCTGATAAGAACAGTTTCGTAATCTTTAGAATGATTGATACGATATTAGTTTGACCTTAAAGGTTTTAGGATTGAAGATAGAAAGACTAAGACTGGTAGTTAATAAAATATGAAGAACCTAAAAAATAAAAAATGGCTGTTATCCTCAAGACCAGTAGGTATGGTTAATGAAGGAAATTTTGAATTTCTTGAAGAAGATGTTCCTGATATAAAAGATGGTGAATTTCTAATTAAGAATTTATATCTCAGTTTTGATCCTGCCCAAAGAGGGTGGATGGAAGACAGAAAAAGTTATGTACCTCCTGTTGGCATAGGTGAGGTAATGAGAGCTGGTTCTGTGGGCCAAGTTATTGAATCAACTAATCCTGGCTACAAGGAAGGTGACTTTGTACAAGGGACTTTTGGTTGGCAAGAATATGCCGTATCAAATGGAGAAGGAATTCTGAATGCTACTGTTCTCCCTGAAGGCTCTTCGTTAACTGCTCCATTAAGTATTTTCGGAATAACCGGATTAACTGCCTATTTTGGCTTACTAGATATAGGAAGGCCTAAAGAAGGGGAGACAGTACTAATTTCAGGTGCTGCTGGCTCAACGGGTTCAATTGCGGCGCAGATTGCAAAAATAAAAGGATGTAGAGTTATAGGTGTTGCAGGAGGAACCGAAAAGTGTAGATGGCTAACTGAAGAGGTGAATATTGATGCTTCTATAGATTATAAGACAGCTAATTTAAATGAGGTTTTGCCGGAACTGTGCCCAGAGGGCATTGACGTAGTTTTTGATAACGTTGGAGGTGACTTTCTTAATACAGCTTTAACGGTTATAAACCAAGGAGCAAGATTAGCTATTTGCGGAGCTATATCAGGTTACAACAATGAAACTCCTGCACCTGGACCTTCTAATTACATGTCTTTAATTATACAGAGAGCGAGAATGGAAGGTTTTATTGTTCTTGATTATATGGATAAATTTCCTGAAGCCATTGGAGAATTAATGCAATGGGAAAGCGAAGGTAAGATTATTTATCAAGAAGATATTCAAGAGGGAATTGAGAATGCTCCTGAAACTCTTTTAAGGTTATATACAGGAAAAAATAAAGGAAAACAGCTTCTTAAGATAGCTGATCCTGAATAAAAGTTATTTGTTACAGTTCTTTATGTGTTCCGTCACAGAAAGCACCTTTTTTACTTCGTTTACATCCACAAAAGAATACATCTTGGTTTTCATCTAATTTAACTTTTTCGGGTAAGAATTCACTACCTTCATGGGATCCATCACAAAATGGCTGTTTGGAACTTAGACCACAACGACACCAGTAATAACTTTTACCAGCTTCTATAGAAACCTTATAAGGAAATTTCTGAACTATTTTAGGATTATTCATATAAAAAAATTATCACAAATAAAAAACTAAAAGTCGAATGAGATTTATTCTCAGGTAAGTTATATTCCATATTGGAGAAAAAGAATTGAGCGTTCATAGCATTTTAAAAATGGGAAATCCTTTGCTAAGAGAAGAAGCATTGGAATTCTCGAAAGAAGAGATTCTGCATAAAGATACTAGATATTTATTAGATGATATGTGGGAGACATTAGAGATAGCTGGAGGAATAGGTCTTGCTGCCCCTCAAATCGGTGTTTCCAAAAAACTTGCTGTAATTAAGCTTTCGGAGGAATCTGATAGATATCCAGATATGGAAACTTCGAAGGCTTATGTAATTTTTAATCCTAAAATAACAATATTAGATTCTGAGTTACAAGGTTTCTGGGAAGGCTGCCTTAGCGTACCAGGACTAAGAGGCTATGTAGAGAGGCCTAGAAAGATCAAAGTTGATTATTTAGATGAACATGCAAAGAAAAAAAGTATCGAGGTTGAGGATTTTTTGGCCACTGTTTTCCAGCATGAACTAGATCATCTTATCGGCATGTTGTATGTTGATCGTATGGAAGACATTAGTACTTTAACATTTGAAGATGAGATGATTCTTCAAGAAGAGAATGAAGAAGAAATATTAGATTAACCAATTGAAGGTAAGAGAAGATGTCCAATCATATAGAAACTATTAGAGCAGCTTGGCAAGGAAGAATCTCAGGTTGTTTACTTGGGAAGCCTGTCGAAATGATATCTATGCGAGAAGGACCTGAAGGTTTGAATAGATTCCTATCGGATTCAGGTTCTTTGCCTTTAAGGAATTATGTTAATTACATGGAACATGAAATGTTAAGAGGGGCTAATAAAAGGTGTTGCTTGGGAATGATGGATAAAGCTGAAGCAGACGATGATATAACATACTTAGTTCTGGCATTGATGATGTTGGAACGCCATGGATTAGAGTTAGATACTGATGACGTTGCTAGGTCCTGGATAAATCTATTGCCAGTAGGAGCAACTTTTACTGCCGAGAGAGATTCTTATTTAAAATTAATTGAAAAGTCTAATACAGCTTATCAATTTGGAGGAAAAAGAAATTTTTCTATTGAAGAGATTAATGATGGCGAGTACAACGATTGGATTGGCGCGCAAATAAGAATCGACATGTATGGATGGGTCTTGCCTGGCAAACCAAAATTAGCTGCTGAGTTGGCTAGAAGAGATGCCACTCTTTCGCATCGAGCTTGTGCTGTTGAAGCCTCAGCTTACATAGCTGGTCTTTGTGCTCTTATTCCTGTTTCAGACTCAAGAGAAGAGGCCGTTCAGTCTGCCTTAGAACTCATCGATAAAGATTCAAAAGCCTATGAGGCTGTTATGTTGGGCATAAAAAATACCAATAAATCAGGATTAAATTTACACAAATATTATGGAGATATGTCGCCTGTACATAGTCTTAATAATTTAGCCGTGGTAGTTTGGGCTTTCTTATCTTTTCAAGGTTCATTTGATGAAGCTATAGGGGAGACTATCTGTTGTGGTTGGGATACAGATTGTACTGGAGCTACTGTTGGCGGTCTGATTGGACTAGACAAAGGTTCGATACCTAAACTTTGGACTGATCCTTGGCAGGGAAGAGTGATGACTTCCATAGCGGGCGTAGGAGAACTAAATCTAGATGATTTAGTTGATAGAACTTGTAACTTAGTTGATAAATTCTCATCTTCTTCTGAGCTAACTTAAGCCTTATGTCTTCGCCCATCATAGTTTTTGGCAGCATTAACATGGATTTAGTGGTGTACAGCAAATTCCAGCCTTCTAAAGGAGAAACTATTTTAGGAAATAGTTTTGAAACTTTCCAAGGAGGAAAAGGAGCAAATCAGGCTGTAGCCGTTTCTAGACTAGGCACCTCAGTCTCATTAACTGGGAAGATTGGGGAAGATGTTTTTGGTGAAGAGTTAATGCAAGGACTTCAAGCAGAAAAAATTGATACTCAAATGATTGAAAAGCATGATGGAGAATCTGGAGTTGCATTTATACATGTATTTGAAGACACTTCTGAAAATCAGATTATTGTGATATCAGGCGCAAACTCTTTCGTTAAATCTTCTCAAATCTCAGATGCAAATATTTCTTCAAGTGATATTTTAATTTCTCAACTTGAAATACCACCTTCTGAAATTGAAGATCTCTTCAAGAGGTCTAAGAAATTAGACTGTTACAGGGTATTAAACACAGCCCCAGCTTTAAATATTAACCCTAGCCTTATTCAGGAAACTGATTTATTGGTTATGAATGAATCGGAGTTAGAAAACTTAAGTAGAAAAAAAATAAGAGATGATGAGCTTGGTTCTATATTGATTGCTCTAAATGAATTGCAGCTTAATAAAAATCAGTCAGCCATTATAACTTTAGGTGCTAAAGGTGTTTACGTTTATAAAGATCAAAAAAGTTCTTTCATTGAAGGACATAAGGTTGATGCGGTTGATTCAACTGGTTCAGGTGACTGCTTTATAGGTGCCTTAGCCAGTCATTACTTAAAAAATGAAGATTTATTAGAAGCAGCCCATTTTGCTAATAAAGCAGGGGCATTATCAGTAACCAAAAAAGGTGCTTCGGCTTCTATGCCAACCTTAGAGGAAGTTGTAAATTTTGAACAAATTACTTAATCTGTTGGTTAAAAGGGGAAATCATGAAAAACGAATTCAATATAGAAATAGAGTACAGGCAAGTTCCTCGGCTGGATTCTGGTTCTGATGAAAGTGTCGTATATCTAGAAGAGCACGGTTATGTGGTTATCAAAAATGCTTTAAGTACAGAAGAAGCTAAAAAAACTTTAGATCTATTATGGGATTATTTAGAAGGACTTGGCACCGGAATAGATAGGAATGATACCTCGACTTGGGAGGATGATCGTTGGCCTACATGTGCTCACGGAGGAATTATGCCAAGTTATGGTATTGGGCATTCAGAAGCTCAATGGTTCTTGAGAGGGGTACCCAATGTAAAAAAAGCTTTCGCAAAAATATGGGATACCGAGGAATTGCTAACAAGTTTTGATGGGGTTTCTCTTTGGAGACCTTGGAATGTTAATCCTGAATGGAAAACTGAGACGGGCCAGTCCTGGTTCCATATAGATCAGCATCCTATATCAAAACCAGGCAAGCAATGTTTTCAGGGATTAGTTAACCTTTTACCTACGTCTAAAGAGATTGGGGGTAATGTTGTGGTTCCTGGATCTCATAAATTTTTTGAGAACATTCCTAAAGAATACGAAGAAAGATTAGCCAGACTTCCTTTGGATGTGGATCATTTCCGTTTTCCAAACGATGACCCTAAACTTTCATCAGAGAAAGCAGTGATGTGTCACATGGAACCTGGCGACATGTTGCTTTGGGATGCAAGGACTATTCATTGCAGTAATTCAGGAACAGAGCTACCAGATGACTCAAGAAATCTTATCAGAGCGGCTTCTCTTATTTGTATGATGCCTAAATATTTAACCAGTGAAGAGATTTTAGAAAAAAGACGAGAGGCTGTTGAGAAACTGATTTCTACAACTAACTGGACTAACGGTTTTAGGAATGCAGACGAATTTCCTCTTATCTTAGAAGCCGAAGATAGAGATAAGTATAGGTGGCCGGAAAAACCTGTTTTGAATGACTATCAAAAATCTTTAATAGATTAAGATGCAAACGCTTCAAGAGTATGCTGCTGCCGGAATGGGTATTGCTTTCCATGCAAAGAATCTACCCAAAAAGAAGGCTGTAGTAAGTGAGCATGGGGATAGGACTTTCCAAGAATTAAATGAAAATAGTAATCGTTATGCCAATTTCTTATTGGATAAAGGTTTAAAGCCCGGTGAAGGAGTAGCTATTGTTTGCAAGAATCGTCCTGAATTTCTGGAGGCTCTGTTCGGACCTATAAGAGTAGGTCTAAGAATAACACCAATTAATTGGCACCTTACACCTGAAGAGATTTGCTACATTGTGGATAATTGTGAAGCCAAGGTTGTAGTTTGTGATGCAATGTTTTCTGAATTTATTAAAGAAATCAATAAGCAACTCCCCGAAGTTATTATTCTGTCAGTCGATGGAGAAGACCCGATGGCTTTACCTTTTCACCAAACAATCAGAAAATATGATGAATCCGATATTACTAACCCTATAGCAGGCAGGTCTATGCTCTATACTTCTGGAACAACTGGGAGACCTAAAGGAGTCTTTAGGAAAGAGAACCCTCCGTCGTCAAAAACAGAGCAGCTAACTTTAGATACTGCGGCTTTTAATCCAGAAACAGACTTTAGTATCTGTCCTGGTCCAGCTTATCATGCGGCACCACTTGGACTAAATATCAATATTTCTTTAATGGCAGGTGTGGGCGTCTACCTCATGGATAAATGGGATGCTGAAAAAATGCTAGACCTTATAAGTCGTTATAAATGTACTCACACTCATATGGTGGCCACCATGTTTCATAGAGTATTAAGATTGCCTGAAGAGATCAAATCAAAATACGATATATCTTCTATGAGATGGATTTTACATGGTGCAGCTCCTTGTCCAGTTGAAGTCAAGAAAGCGATGATTGATTGGGTTGGTCCTATAATTTATGAATATTACGCGGCGACTGAAGGAGGAGGGTGCTTCATTCAGCCTCGAGAATGGTTAAAGAAACCTGGCAGTGTAGGTAAAGCTAATGAAGGAACTGAAGTAATAGTCTTAGATGAAGAATTTAAGGAAGTTGAACAAGGCAAAGAAGGCACTATTTATTTTAGCGCACCTTCAAAAGGACGCTTCGAGTATTACAAGGCTGAAGAAAAAACTTCAGGAGCTTATTGGGGAGATTATTTCACTATGGGTGATATAGGTTACTGTGATGCAGATGGTTATTATTTTTTGACTGGAAGGAGCGCTGATACGATTATTTCTGGAGGAACAAATATATACCCTCAAGAAATTGATAACATTTTATTGATGCATGACAAGGTCATGGAAGTTTGTTGCGTAGGCGTCCCCAATGAAGAATGGGGGGAGGAGATTAAGGCAGTTATTAACTTAGAGAAAGGTGCCGATTCTGAAGAGGTCTTGCAAGATTTACAAAAAATGGCGGAGGAAAAATTATCAGGATTTAAGAAACCTAAATCATATGAATTCTGGGAAGAAGAGTTACCAAGGTTACCTACAGGTAAGATACAAAGGAATCTTGTAAAGAAAAGGTTTTGGTAATTTATAAGTTAATTAAGTAATTTAATACCCTTTCTTCAAATAACTTATTGAAACCTTCTACATTAATATCCAATGCTACCTCTGCGTTATGTTTGGGTTTAAAAACCTGACCCATGATAGATTCATTAAATTCACAAACTGTTTCTCCGTCTGTGTACTCTCCTTTTGTTTCAACGGTGACATAAGCTTCTTTAAACTCTGCTAGTTCAGGTGCAAAACAAAGAGCCATAGCCAGTGAATCATAAAGATGAAGCCCTTGGTCAATAATATTGTGATTCGGGTTCATTTTTAGCCATGGTTCAACAGATTCATTTACAAATTGGCAAAAGGGGTGAGGATTCTCTCCAATAGATTTCAGCTGGTCTCTACCAAACCTTGTTTTGTGACAAACATCTAAGGGGACTAACATAAAATCTATTCCTGCGCCGAATACTTTCGATGCTGATTCGGGATCAGCCCATACGTTAAATTCAGCTGCAGGTGTCACATTTCCAGGAACTTTAGCCGCACCAGCCATCATGGTTATTTTTTTTATGTGTTTAGATAGATTAGGTTCTTCGTCTAGGGCCTTTGCAACATTAGTTAGAGGACCAATTGTAACGAGCTCAATGTCTCCTGAGTTCTCAACACAAGTTTTGGCTATAAACGAAGGTGCAGACAATTCATTTTCTTCTGGCTTAAGTATAGGAGTTAGTTGTTCCATTTCCTCTCTTTGGCTTAGCCATTTCCTTTTTTCATTTCTTTCAAGGTCGTAAGTACCAGGAGCACCTGAGTGTATAGGAATATCTTTGTTAAATTCTTTGACTAAGTACTTAGCATTACTGAATCCTCTTTCGACAGGAACATTTCCTTGAACTGTAGTTATCCCTAGGATTTCCAATTCAGGAGAATTCATAGCAAGCATAATTGCGAAGCAGTCCTCAGGGTCTCCTCCTTTCGTCCCCATGGCAGGGTCAGTATCTATAATTATCTTTCTAGTCATTTTGTATCATTGATATAATATTAATAACCATAGCAAGAAAGAAAAAAAATATGAACAACAAAACTGAAACAATAACTGTTTCTACCCATCTAGGAGATTTAGTAGGGGTAAAGGAACCCAATGGATCATATGAAAAATTTTAAATTTTTTATTACCTTACTTTTAATTTTATTTTCTGTAGGAATTTATTCCATTGAAGCAAACCAGAAAGTTGAGAATTTTAGACTAAATGATCAGTTAGGTAACTCGCATGAACTTTTCTATTATTCAGACCATGAGGCTTTAGTTTTTCTAGTACAAGGCAACGGATGCCCTATTGCGAGGAATGCCTCGGTACGTTTTCACGAATTAGAAAGGATGTATTCTGAAAATAAAGTTAAGTTTTTTATGCTGAACTCTAATTTACAAGATACAAAGGCAAGTATTTTAGAAGAGGCAGCATCGTACGATTATCAAATGCCTATTCTTATGGATGAAACTCAGTTGATTGGAGAGGCGTTAGAAATTACTCGTACGGGTGAGGTTTTTGTTATCAATCCTCAGACATGGCAGATAGCTTACACAGGCGCTTTAGACGATCGCCTTACTTATGAAAATCAAAAACAAGAAGCTTCTGAGCATTTTTTAAAAGATGCGCTAGATGAAATTACAGAAGGAAGAGCAGTCACTCTTCCAGCCACTGACTCTTTAGGCTGTTTAATCAACTTTCCAGATCAGAGAAATAAAACAGACCATAAACTAATTTCTTATTCTGAAGACATTGCTCCAATCCTTATCGATAATTGCACAGCTTGCCACAGGAAAGGAGGTCTCGGTCCTTGGGCAATGACTGACTACAACATGGTGAAAGGCTTTTCATTGATGATGAGAGAAGTTCTAAGAACGAAAAGGATGCCACCATGGCACGCGGATCCTAGCATAGGTCATTTTAGTAATGATAGATCCCTAAGTACTGATGAAATGAAAACCCTTGTTCATTGGATAGAAAGTGGCTCCCCGAGAGGGAAGGGTAAAGATCCATTATTGGAAGCGGAAATCAGTGATTCCGTTTGGTCTAACGAATCTGAGCTTGGACCGCCAGACTACGTAATTGATATTCCCGCCACAGACATCCCGGCAACGGGTGTTGTCGATTACAAATACCATTTTGTTAAAAATAAGATCGGAAAAGATATATGGGTTAGGGCATCCGAGATAATTCCAGGTGATAAAGCTGTCTTACATCACGTAATCACTTCTTTTGGAGAGTTAAATGTGAAAGGGCCAAGAAAAGGAAGATTAAATTTTAGAACCAGGAAAGGTCTTCGAGGTTATGCTCCCGGTATCAACAGTAACCCTTTTCCGGATAATTCAGGTATTTTCTTGCCTGGCGATGTTACTTTCGAATTCCAAGTGCACTACACACCAGTAGGGAGAAAAACCGTTGATTCATCAAAAATGGGTATTTGGGCTTTAGATGGAGCTCCAGAGCATGAAATATTCACTAACACTATGATTAATTCAAGAATAAAAATCCCTGCAGGTGCAAAGAATCATCAAGAGTTCGACACCATGAATGTTAAGAGAGATTCCCTTTTATACAGCGTGTTACCTCACGCTCATTACAGAGGAAAAGCTATGGAAGTAAGTGTCATCTATCCTAATGGAGAAGAGAAGATTTTATTATCTGTACCGAACTATGATTTCAATTGGCAAACCTCTTATGATTTTAAAGAGCCCGTATTTATCCCAAAAGGATCTAAACTCAAACAAATAAATTGGTGGGACAATTCAAAGCAAAACCTTGCTAATCCTGATTCCTCAGTAGATGTTTATTGGGGTGAACAATCATTTGAAGAAATGTTATTTGGTGCCTTTATGATGAGAAACTTAAAAGAAGGAGAAGTGGTTTCTACTAAGACCTTAGAAAACTATAGGGCAAGTACAGAAGAGTAATTTATTTCTGCGAGGCTTCTCTTATAGCTTTAAATTCATTCCCTTGGTACCACTTAGGCCAATCTTCCGAATTGGCTATTCTAAGAACCATTTTAGAAGTGATTGTTAGTTGATCATTAAAACCACTTAAGTCCCAGTCTATATTGTACTCATCTGAAGGTTGGTGATAATCATTGGCTGTATAAGCGTTGGCAATTTTAGATCCAGCTTCCACTCCTCCGACTATTTTATCTACTCCGCCATCAGCATAGAGCATTGGCACTCCTTTCTTGGCTAAACTTATATGATCAGATCTATAAAAGTAACCTTTCTCTGGAAAAGGGTCGGGCGTGATGTATTTACCAACTTTATCTAATTCCTCTTTAAGGATATCTTCCAGTTCAGACGCGCCATACCCTACAACGATTACATCTTTAGTTTTCCCTACAGGCAAAACTCCATCAAAGTTATAGCCAGCAACTATATTTGCCAATTCAACTGGAGGATATTCTCCAAAGTACTGAGAGCCTAGCAAACCAGACTCTTCAGCTGTAACCGCCAAGAACAAGAGAGATCGTTCCGTTTCTATTGTTCCAAAGTAATTCGCTAATTCAAGAATGCCTGCAACCCCTGTAGCATTGTCTACAGCTCCATTATAAATTTGATCATTGTTTGGCGAATGCCCTTCTCTAGTTCCTAAATGGTCCCAATGGGCCATCAACAATACATACTCATCAGGCCTAACTGTCCCTTCTTTTACAGCTGCTACATTATGGGAAGTAGAGAAACTAAGGTTATTTCTAAGTTGGGCATTTAGTTTCAATCCTTTCATAGGAACTGGCTTGAAGTCTCTGTTTAAGGCATTAAGCTTTTGTTCTTCTATGTCCAAACCAGAATTCTTAAATAATTCTGTAGCAATATCATGAGTTATCCAACCTTCTAATTTAATTCTACTCGCTCCAAGATCCGGTCGTTTTAAATCAATTTGCTTACCAGACCAGCTTGTTTCTACTACTTGCCAAGGATAAGCTGCGGGTTCTGTGTCATGAATAATTATCATCGCCTCAGCACCTTGCCTAGCAGCTTCTTCAAATTTATAAACCCACCTTCCGTAATAAGTCATAGCTTTGCCATTAAACAGGTTAGGGTCTTTCGTTCCAAAACCTGGATCATTGATTAAAATGACTAGAGTTTTTCCTTTAACGTCTATGCCCTCGTAGTCATTCCATTCGTATTCAGGAGCCTTAACTCCGTACCCCATAAATATCAAATCACTATCATTAATACTTGTACTTTCTTGAACCCTTTTTGACCAGAAAACAGCTTCTTTACCAGGAATAAGAGTTTTAGTTTTACCATTTACATCTATGGATAAAAAGGATTGAGTAAGGTCAACTTCCATCTTAGACAAAGGAACTTCAAGAAGGTAGTTATCGTTTATTGGTTTAAGACCATATGACTTAAATTTATCTTTTAGATAATTTTTGGTTAATTCACCTCCTGGTGATCCTGGTTCTCTTCCACCAAATTCATCTGAAGCAAGAATCTTTGTGTGCTTATGAAGATTCTCTTCTTTGATTGTATTCTCATTAGAACACCCAAATAAAAGAACAAGATTTATAAGTAATACATATTTAATTAATTTCATATTTTTTCCTCAGGCTCTTCTAATTGACAATCCACCATCAACGGGTAGAGCTACCCCATTTATAAAAGAAGAAGATGGTAGACATAAGCTTAAAGTAGCATGAGCTACCTCAACAGGCTCCCCATATCTTTTGAGTCCAACCCTACGTCTGGCGAAGGTAGCTTTGTCCTTTTCATCAATTGCGGCAGTCATATTAGTGTTAATAGGGCCTGGACATATGCAATTTACCGTTACTCCTTGAGGCCCTAATTCCAAAGCTAATGATCTCGTTAAGCCTATAACTCCATGCTTAGCAGCAGTGTAGGGGCTATGGCCAGGAGTAGCTCCAAATCCTTCTGTTGATGATATGTTCACTATACGAGCAGCATCAGATTTAAATAAATGTTCTAAAGAAGCTCTAATCAATCGTGTTTGACCTGTTAAAACAACTTCCATAGTCTTTTGCCATATATCTGCGTAGTTTTCGTCATCAATGTTGATAGGAGATGCAATTCCAGCATTGTTTATAAGATGATCTAATTGGCCAAAAGTCTCTATTGTTTTGGATACACATTCTTGTATTTGTTTATCATTAGTTACGTCTAATTGCATGGCCAAAGATTCCCCTCCATTTGAGTTAATCTGCTCGCTTACTTTTTGAGCATCTTTCGAATTAACATCAGTAACAACCACCTTAGCACCCTCAGAGGCAAAAACTTCTGCAGTGGCTTTTCCCATTCCACTTCCAGCTCCAGTGATTAACGTAACTTTTTGTTTAATTGATCTAGATAGTTTCATGTTATTTCATTTGAGTTCTTAGCTAAGATATTAGAATATAGATTTCTTAAAAACTAACAATAAGGAAAAGACATGACGGATCAACTTGCTACCCTTACTAAAGAAGGTGATGTATCAATAATTACTCTTGATGATGGAAAGGCCAATGTATTCTCAAGTGCAATGAGTGCCGCTATCAATAACTTACTTGACGGAGTTCCTGACGATAAAGGGTCTTTGTTGATTACTGGAAGACAAGGTTTATTTTCTGGAGGATTTGATTTAAAAACCATGACTGGAGGTGAAGCCAAAGACATAGTAGATATGACAGTAAATGGATTTAAGCTACTTGCAAGAATTTACGGTTTTCCTAGACCGGTTGTAGTAGCTGCAAGTGGCCATTCAATTGCTTTGGGAGCTTTCTTACTTTGCTGTGCTGACTATAGAATAGGAGCAAAAGGTAAGTATATTGTCCAAGCTAATGAGCATAGAAATAATATGTCTATACCGGTTCCTATATTGGAGATCTCAAAATCAAGAATTTCTAAGAGGCATTGGCATCGAGCTATTCTTAATGCTGAGGCTTACCCTATAGATCAATCAATAGAAGCAGGTTACTTGGATGAAGTGGTTGATGAAGGAGAATTGATGCAAAAGGCAATTGAGGTTGCAACAGACTTAGCAACTTTGGGCCATCCGCATTATCAAATGACTAAAGATTTAGATCAAAAGGATATACTTGAAAGAATCAATGCGGCTATAGAAGGAAGAGCAAATTCTTTATAAACATAAAATAAATGTTTCTAACTCTCTAGTTTTTGGTAATCTACGCATCCCAAAGTGGGGCCATAGCTCAGCTGGGAGAGCGCATCCCTTGCACGGATGAGGTCGTCGGTTCGATCCCGACTGGCTCCACCATTCAAATTTTAAGAATAAATATCTGCAATATGATTCAGTGAATTCTTAACTGCCTTTACCATCAAATCTATTTCCTCGTCTCCAATGGTAAATGCTGGACCCAAGCAGATTATGTCTCTAAATTCTCCCGTACCTCCAGGGTAAAGAAAGACTCCATCTTCTAATCCTTTCATCATAATTTTGGAAGTAATTTTTTCCTTTTCATCAAAGCAAATTAACCCTTCCTTTTCTTTGACTACTTCTATTCCAATTAATAGCCCTTTTCCTCTAATTTCAGCTACATTAGGGTGCTGACCCACTTCTGTATTTAATTGATCAATAATCTTTTCACCGAGTGGGTTAACTCGATCACATAATTTCTCTTCTCTAAGAATTTTTAGAACGGCTGTGGAAGCTGCGCAAGATTGGGGTAGGGCAGCAAAAGTATGAAACATAACTTCGTAACCTGCTGCCATTATTGAATCAGCTATTTTATCAGTACTATAGGTACCTCCAATGGCGGCGTAACCTCCACCCATGCCTTTTCCAGCTACTAATATGTCTGGCTGAAGGCTGTAAAGATTACTAGCAAAATCCTCTCCAACTCTCCCAAACCCTGTCATGACTTCATCTGCAATCAGCAGTATGTCATTACCAATTAAAACTTCTTGAGCTTCTTCCCAATACCCTTCTGGAGGACTTATAGCGCCCCCACTCGATCCATTGATGGGTTCCATTAGCAAGCCAGCTATATTTTCAGCCCCTACTTCTTGTATCACTTCTTTTAAGTTATCAAGGTAGTAATCTTTAGCTCCAGGATGAAAGCTGCCCAAAGGACACCTTAAAGGGTAGGGCGTTTCTATCATGGGGGACTTTGGAACGTAATTTTCTAGACCTCTTTTTCTTGCAGCATGGCCTGAAATACCGGACATATTTAAAGTCGTGCCATGATAAGAGAGAGATCTAGTTAAGATGATATTCTTTTCAGGTTTTCCTCTACTAGCTTGGTATTGAATGGCAAGTTTAATTGCCGACTCATTTGCTTCAGAGCCTCCTGAAGAAAGATGAATCCTGGTTAAATGAGGGGGAAGCCAATGTTCTCTTAATTCATCCAATAAAGCTTCTCTTTCAGGTGTTAAAAATGGAGGAAGGACATACGAATTGTTCTTCGTAGCTATTTTTACAGCTTCAGCTACTTCTTCTCTCCCGTAGCCTATGTTACTTACTATAGCGCCTCCTGCGGCATCAAGTATTTTAGAGCCGTCATTAGTATAAAGATAAGGACCTTCAGACTTGACCACTTCCATGCCCCAACTCTGTTTTAAAAAGGGCCATTTGACTAAATCCATCTATAAACCTTTATTATTAAAACCCAATAGTCATATCATAAAGGATTAGAAGGGCCATGGTAATTTGAAGTATTAAACTTAACCATAGTATTGTTTTTGTGCTTTGTTTCGGTTGTAAATCTTTATCTAGTTTACTGATTAGGTAGAGTGCACCTATATTCACAATAGGCAAACCCATCGCCGCCCATATTCCTGCAATAATTAATAAGGTTATTGGGTTGGGTAAGATGAAATAAAAGACACATGAGAAGAAGGGTATAAAGAAAGCAATTAGTTTTATTAGATAAGTTCTGGTGTCTTCTTGCTCTAATACTAGGCCTGTAGAAATTAGATAATCAGCAATAGTTCTAGTAAATGCGGCCGTTCCTGATAGTAAGGTTGAAAACAACACAAAAAAAGCAAGTATTATGAATAGCCACTTTGCCCATCCCCCTAATACTAGAGAGAACATATTTTGTAAGGCTCCAATTATGTCAACATCCCAAAAGGAGTTGGTCGCTAAAGATTCTTGTAATTCAGGGACAAAGTGTAGAACGCCAGCTCCTAAAAAGAAAAAGGGTAAGGTTCCTATGGTAATAAATAAAACTGTTACCCATACGTCAGTCTGCATGGTCTTAATCCAAGCTTTGGTTTCTTGAATATCATTTCTTGTATCTTGAGCATAACCTTTTTCTAAGCACCAATAAGTGTAAGCCATGATTTCACCATAGCTTATGCCAGTAAAACCAAATACAGCTAGGGCTAAAGGCAAAAACTCTGTTGGAAAACTGAAAGTTAATCCCTGAGAAATCTGTTCAAAATTGACCTCATATTCTGTTGATTGCATTGAAAATGCGATAGCTATTGTTATAAAGGAAAAGAATAAAACCATCACCAGCAAGATGCTTTCTAAGTTTTGATAAGAACCCCAGTAAAGAATTAACCAGGTAGTCAAACAACAGGCAACGACCCATATCTCGACGCTTATTAAAGGTATCATAGAGTTTCCGGCTTCTGCCACAGCCCCTGCTAGGCCTCCCATTCCGGCAACAGAAGGTATAACTCCTATGAACATAAACCAGACAAGCCACGAAGTTGTTTTTCCTTGTATCGTTGTTTTAAATCCAGGCATATCAGAAAAAGCCTCTAGGAATGTTTTTCTAGTTACAACAATGTAACGACTTATTTCAGCTTGAATGATTGGTTTGCTCCACATACTTAAAAGCAGCCACCATAGCAACACAAAACCAGCCGCTGCACCAAGTAATGGTGTCATGACTATTGAGCCACTTCCAACGACGCTCCCGGTTACTATCACACTAGGTCCGATATATTTAAGCCTATCTAGAAGCGATCTGGGTGCGTTCATAAAAAAATATAATTAATTAGTGGTGTGATAGTTTAGTTTCTGTATTATCACTCAAAACTATCCATTTGTTTTATTCGTTTCCATAAAAAATTAATATATGTATTTTAGAGTCCAATCAGGATTGTCTATAAAAGCTTCTGAATGGGGAAGCAGAGAAGACCCATTAGTTATTTTGATGCATGGAGGCGGTCAGACAAGACATGCTTGGGGAGAAACGGGAAGAAAGTTAGCAGAATCTGGTTTTCATGCAGTAGCAATCGATTTAAGGGGGCATGGAGAGAGTGACTGGCATCCAGAAGGAGATTACGCCATTGAAAGCTACAAAGAAGACTTAATCTCCATTCTTAACGAGCTTAGTAAGCCTGCATCATTAGTTGGAGCTTCACTTGGAGGAATGGTCGCTTTGTGCACTACTGGAGATAAAGAATATCAAGATTTATGCACTTCTTTAATAATGGTAGATATTGGTATATACCCTAACGATGAAGGGTCGGATCAAATACTAAATTTTATGAGTTCAGGTCATAAAGGATTTACTAGTTTAGAAGAAGCTTCGCAAGCAATTTCAACATATCTCCCACATCGTAAAAGGCCGACAGACAATAAAGGACTAGAAAAAAATTTAAGGCTTAAAGATGACGGAAGATATTATTGGCATTGGGACCCTAAATTTATTGGATCGAGGTCAAAACGAAGAGGAGATTATAAGAAAAGGCAAAAGGAGTACGCTTTGAATGTTTCTGTACCTACCCTCCTAATTAGAGGAGCTATGAGCAACATTGTTACTGAAGATGAAGTGAAGCAATTTATGGAAACAATAAAACATGCTGAGTTTGTGGAGATAGAAAAGGCTGCCCACATGATTGCAGGCGATAGGAATGATATTTTTACTTCAGCTGTTATTGATTTTTTGAGAGAGAGAAGGGAATAGAAGGAAAATTTAATTTTCTTCTGATAACATCAAGTTCTATGATTATTGGACTGACGGGCGGAATAGGAAGCGGTAAGACAGCAGTATCTGATATTTTTCAAAAACTTGGCATAAATATCGTAGACGCTGACTTAGCATCTAGAGTGGTAGTTGAAAAAGGAAAAGAATCGCTAAAAAAAATATCCGAGCACTTTGGCGAAGATATATTGACTAAAGAGGGAGAATTAAATCGCTCTAAGTTAAGAGAAATTATATTTAATTCTGAAGAAAAAAAATTATGGTTAGAGTCCTTATTGCATCCAGCAATAGCTTTTCAAATAAAACATGAAATAGAATCCTCAAAAAGTCCTTACACTATCTTGGTTTCGCCTTTGTTATTAGAAACTGACCAGAAGAGCTTTTGCTCTTTAGTTTTAGTAGTTGATGTGCCTGTCGAGATCCAGATAGACCGAACAAGCCAAAGAGATAATGTTTCTGAGGAACAAATAAAATCGATTATTGCATCTCAAATAGATAGAAAAGCGAGACTTGAACAAGCTGACGAGGTTATATTGAACGAAGGAAGTCTTGAAGATCTTGAAAGTAAAGTCAAAGAACTGCATGAAAAGTTCTTATCACTATTATGAAATTAGTTAAATGTCCTGAATGTGGAAATAAAGCTGAATATTCATCAAAGAACGAACATAGACCCTTTTGTTCAAGAAGATGCCAGCTTTTAGATTTGGGAGCATGGGCAAGTGAAGATAGAAAAATCGCTGGTAAAGAAATTTATAATTTTGAAGAAGAAGATGAAACGTTACATTAGCGTTCCAAGTAAAAAGCCTTTAACTTCTATAGTCGCTATTAATCAACACATAATCTTCAGATAAATCTGAAGTTAGTACTTTAAATTCTTTCTTTCCCAGTCCAAGACTAATATTAATTTCTATATTCTTCTTCTTCAGGGCTCTCGCAGCGGACTTTTCAGAATGTTTTGGATCTAAATTCCCTTTTTTTACCATGGGCTGACCATTAATAGATATAGAAACTCTGCTTACGTCGTTTATTTCACTATCCCTTCCTATGGCTGAAAGAATTCTCCCCCAATTAGCATCATTACCAAACAGAGCTGTTTTTACCAATGGGGATTCGGCTACTGTAAACGCAACTGATTTCGCTTGCTTTAAGGTTTTTGCTTTAGCGACATTAACTGAAACCTTTTTTGTAGCTCCTTCGGCATCTTGAACCAATAGCTGGGAAAGTTGTTCAAATACTTCTTTAATTGCTAGTTTCAAGGCCCTTTCTTCATTCGAATTCTTCTTTATTTGTTTATCTTTCTTACCTGTAGCCACTAACAGAGAAGAATCATTGGGCGAAGTATCACCATCTATTGTTAAGGCTTCGAAGCTTTGAGATAAAGCATCAGAGTGAATCTTTTCTAAGCTATTGGAATTTAATTTAGCATCTACAAAAACAAAACTAAGTAAGGTTGCAAAGTCAGGTCTAATCATTCCAGAGCCTTTCGCGAAGCCAGTGATGGAAAAAATTCGTTTTCCTATTTTTATTTCTTTTGAAATTAGTTTTTGCTTTGTATCAGTTGTAAGAATTGATTGAGCGGCATCTTTCCAATTTTTTTTATCTAACAGAGGTAAGGCTTTTTTAAATGCACTTAGGTACTTATCAGCCGGTAAGGGCTCTCCTATAACCCCGGTAGAGAAAGGAATTACGTTGGAAGGGTTAATATTTAATAAAGACCCTATTTCTTTACAATAATTTTTAACATCCTTAATGCCTTTTGATCCGGTAGCTGCATTTGCATTTCCGGCGTTTATTACAAGGGCCTTTTCTCCTTTAATTAAAGATTGTAGGTTTTTAATAGCTATTTTTACAGGTGCAGCTTTAAATGAATTGGAAGTGAATTTACCACTTAATGTACTTTCTTTATTAAGCGTAATTACAAGTGAGTCATTTCTTTTTCCGTATCTTGTGTTACTTGAAGCACAACCAAGTTTAACCCCTTCTATATGACAGATTTTCCCCATTATTGTCTCTTCTTGTCTTTCTTTCTAGCCAATTTTGCTTCTGCTCTTCTTAGCCTTCTATTGCCACTAGGCTGGTCATCATCCTTTTCTGGTTTAGCAGGGTTAAGAGCCGACTCAGGGTTTTGATGGTTTAGGGTTTGCTTTTGGTTTTGTTTAGGTAAATTCAATTCACCTGAATCCTCTAATTCAATCTCTACTCTAGAAAGAAATCTAATACCTTCGAGCCTTATTTTATTAAGGAGGTTTTCAAACAAGTCAAATGACTCTCTTCTAAATTCTAACTTAGGGTTTTTATTGCCGTAACTTCTTAGACCAATGCCTTGTCTTAAGGCATCAACCTCAGCTAAATGATCTTTCCATGAAGTATCGATGATTTGTAAAAGTATTTGTTTTTCAAAGTCCCTCATTACGGGGCCAATGACTTGACTCTTGCTAGTGTAAGCATCTTGTGTAATTGAATTCACTCTCTTTTCAACCTCTTCAGAGGTGATACCTTGATTCTCCTTTACCCAGTCTTTAATAGGCACCTGTATTCCAAAGGTATTTAGAAGAGAGGTTTCAAGAGAGTCTATATCCCATTCATTTGGTTCAAGACCGTCTAGCACTACAGATCCTATTTCGTCGCTTATGACTGTTTCTCTCATCGAGTTTAATAAATCAGTTATTAAATCCGATTCTAGGATAGAGTTTCTTTGAGAATAGATGATCTGCCTTTGTTCATTTGCCATGTCATCGTATTCGAGTAACATTTTTCTTATATCAAAGTTTCTTCCTTCAACTCTCTTTTGGGCTCTTTCAATTGCTCCACTTAACATTCTGTGTTCTATATGCTCTCCGTCCTCTAAGCCCACTCTTTGCATAATGTTCTTAAATTGATCAGAGGCAAATATCCTCATTAGGTTGTCTTCTAGAGATATATAGAATCTGGAGGATCCTGGATCTCCTTGTCTACCTGAACGCCCTCTTAATTGATTGTCCATTCTCCTAGATTCATTTCTTTCTGTTCCAATAACATGCAAGCCCCCAGACGAAATCACTTTACTATTTAATTCTCCCCAATCGTTTTTTAGTTCTTTTTTTGTAGCTAAGTTACCTTGTCCAAACTTTTCATATTCTGCTTCCCAATTTCCTCCCAAAACTATATCCGTTCCTCTGCCGGCCATATTAGTAGCAATGGTCACAACGCCCGGCTTGCCGGCTTGAGAAATTATTTCAGCTTCTCTAGCATGATTTTTTGCATTCAATACTTGGTGTTCTATATTTATTTGTTTTAGAAGTTTGGAAAGCATTTCAGAACTTTCCAATGAAGCGGTCCCAACAAGAACTGGATTACCTTTATCTTTGTAGGTTTGTATTTCTTCAACGACAGATTTATATTTTTCACTTTCCGTAAGATAGACAAGATCATTTTTGTCATCCCTGATCATCTTTTCATTAGTTGGAATCTCAACGACATTGAGCCCGTAAATTTCTGAGAATTCTTCTGCTTCAGTTGAAGCAGTACCAGTCATTCCTGATAGTTTTTCATACTGTCTAAAATAATTTTGGAAAGTACAGGAAGCGAGCGTTTGACTCTCCATTTGGATAGGTACATTTTCTTTTTGTTCAATAGCTTGATGAAGTCCATCTGCTAATCTTCTACCAGGCATTGCTCTTCCAGTATTTTCATCTATTAGAACGACTTGATTCTCTTGGATCATGTAGTCGACATCTTTATTAAAAAGAAAATGAGCCCTTAGAGAGGATTGAATGTAATGTAATAGTCTAAGGTTTCCGGAAGAATAAAGACTTTGATCTTGTTGCAGCATGTTGGATTCTTTTAACAGCTGTTCTATAAAATCATGTCCCGAATCAGTCAATTCAACTTGTTTAGATTTCTCATCAACAACGAAATGTCCTTCTTTAATAGTCTCTACCTCTCCTTCTTCATTCTCTTGGAGGACTTGTTCTTCTAACTTTGGAACGAACTGACTAATTTGTTGATAAATTTCAGCAGTATTTTCTGCTGGTCCGGATATCACCAAAGGAGTTCTAGCTTCATCAATCAGTATGGAGTCAACTTCATCTATTATTGCAAAATAATAATCATTCATGACCCTATCTTCAGTGCTGACAACCATATTGTTTCTTAAGAAATCAAATCCAATTTCATTATTGGTGGCGTAGATTACATCAGCTTTATAAGCCTCTTTTCTTGTAAAAGGGTCTTGTGCTGAAGTTATATAGGAAACTGTCATACCTAGATTTTCATAGATTGGCTTCATCCATTCGGCGTCTCTTTTTGCCAAGTAATCATTCACAGTTACAAGTACCACTTTTCTTTTTGTAAATGAATTTAAATAACTCGGAAGGGTGGCAACCAGTGTTTTGCCTTCTCCAGTAGCCATCTCAGCTATCTGACAGTTGTGAAGGGCTATACCGCCAATTAATTGACAATCATAATGACGGAGGCCAAGTTGCCTCTTACTGACTTCTCTGACTATTGAAAAAGCCTCAGGAAGAAGATCATCTAAAGACTCTCCTTCGTTATGTCTTAATATAAACTCACTTCTTTTTTCCTTTAGATCATTATCGTTTAGATGAGAAATATCATCCTCTAGTCCATTAATTGCATTAACTAAAGGTTGAACTTTCTTTAAAATCTTTTGGTTTTTTGAACCAAATATCTTATTTAATATACTCATAAAATTCTTGTAGGTTGGATTCTATCAATTTGTTTCATGATATTACTTAATAATGTAAAAAAATTATCCCGAACTAGGATCAATGATTGGATCCAAATACGTTATTGGGGAGTTGCCTGGATCATCATAAGTTATTACTTCCCACGTCTCAGGTCTTGCTAAAAGCTCTCTTAATAGCGCGTTATTAACTGTATGGCCTGACTTATAACCTTCAAATGACCCGACTAAATTGTGCCCAAGTAAGTAAAGATCGCCGATAGCATCTAGAACTTTGTGTTTTGTCATTTCATTCTCTAATCTCAACCCATCTTCATTAAGAATCTCATTTTCGCCTATAGCTACAGCATTTTTTTGGCTGGCACCAAGAGCTAAGTCATTCTCTTTAAGCGCCTCTAGGTCACTCATGAATCCAAAAGTTCTAGCTCTACTAACTTCTTTTACGAAAGAAGTGCTATTAAAATTGATAGAAGCTTTTGTGCCGTGTCGTTTGTGTACAGGGTGATCCCAAACACCAGTAAAGGCAACTTTAAATCCTTCAAAAGGTGAAACCTGGGCCCAGGCATCATTATAAGGAACCCTTACAGTTTCTTTAATTCTAATAAATTTCTTCGGAGCGTCTTGCTCATGCAACCCAGCTGATTGAATTAAAAACACAAAAGGCCCAGCACTTCCATCCATGATCGGAATTTCTGCTGCATTTACTTCAACATATGCATTATCAATCCCCAAACCTGCCATGGCAGAGAGTAAATGTTCAACAGTAGATATTTTTACATCTTTCCAGGTTAATGAAGTAGACATGGTTGTATCGCCCACATTCTCTGCTCTTGCCTTGATTTCTACTACTGGGTCTAGATCAACTCTTCTAAAAATTATTCCAGTATCAGGAGGGGCAGGTAATAATTTTAGGGTGATAGGATCGCCGCTATGGAGACCTATTCCAAAACCTTTTATTGAATTTGAGAGAGTTCTTTGAGCTAGCATCGTCGTATTCTAACTAAATAATTATTCAGGTGTTTGTTTTTGGCTAACCATCTGAAATAACATAATGCCTGCACTAACAGAAGCATTTAGACTTTCAATTCTTCCAGGCATCTTAACTTTGATAACTTCATCGCAATTCTCTTGAGTCAATCTTTTTAACCCTTTGTCTTCCGATCCAATTATTAAAGCAGATTTATCACTATAGGATATTTCATTATGAGATTTAGAGGCATTCATATCGCTACCGTAAATTGTTACCCCAGATGATTTTAATTTATTTATGGTTCTAACAATATTTGTGACAACAATGAAAGGAATAAGTTCCGATCCACCAGATGATATCTTTCTAACGGTTGGAGTTAAATGACATGCTCTATCTTTCGGAACTATTACGGCGTCTACTCCGGCCGCTGCAGCACTTCTGATACAAGCACCAACATTGTGTGGATCCGTTATGTGTTCAAGAATTAAGAGTAATAAGCTATCTCCTTCAATAATAGTTTCTAAAAAACTCTCATTTTCTTCCAGTCGTTTGTTACAAATAATAGCAACCCCTTGATGATTCATCTCTAAGAAATTCTTTTTAAAAAAAGACGGGCTCTGAACAATCACTTCAATACCATTCTTTTTAGCTAGCCGTTCTAATTCTTCTATTCTTTTTTTTCTCTTAGAGTCTTGGGTGAATATAGTTTTAACAGAGCCAGGTCTTATGGAAATGATTTCGTTTATGGCGTTGATTCCACAAACTAATTCTTGGTCATTAGTTAATTTCATTTTAGTATTCTAAGGTCTATTCTTTGAGAAAAAACATCTACCTTTTCAACCTTAACTTTTAGGTAATCGCCAAGCGAGTAGGAATGATTTGAACTATTACTTTGTAGCATTTGTGAAGATTCATCGTAGACATAGTACTCGTTTTTAGGCAGGTGCTTTATATGACACAAGCCTTCTATGTTAACTTCTTGAAGGTGAATAAATAACCCAAAGTTGGTCACTCCAGTTATCTGGCCCTTGAAAGAATTCCCTATCTTATCGGCCGCAAATTCGCACTTCAGATGGTTTAAGGCATCTCTTTCTGCTTTCTCAGCAGCTCTCTCTTTTGTAGAACATTCTAAAGCTAATTTTTCTAAGACATCTTGGGGGTAGGGGTTCTCGAAGTTAACACTACTATCGCTAGAAGAAATTTTCCCTTTGTTGGCCTTAATTAGTTTCTTTATTGCTCTATGTACAATTAAGTCTGGGTATCTTCTTATTGGAGAAGTAAAATGGGAATAAGCTTTATAACCTAATGCAAAATGCTCTGAAACCTTAGCTTTATAAACAGCTAAACTTAAGGATTGAAGAACCTGCATATGTATTATTTTTTTATCCTTTCTATCTTTAACTAAATCTACCAGCTTAGATAATTGGTTGACTGTATTTCCTTCATTTAACTTTGCATTAATTTTTCTGCTTCTCACAAAATCTTTTAACTGGTTTATTTTAAGCAAGTCTGGCTTGGGGTGGATTCTATACATGGCAGGCATACCAAACTTAAGACATATCTCAGCTGTTGCTATGTTTGCTGCCAACATAAATTCTTCGATCATCATATGTGAAAGTGTTCTGGGTGAGTTGAAGAACTTTACTATCTTGTTATCGTTAAATTTAGGTACATAAAAAGGCACATCCAATTCCAGCGCTCCTCTGTCTTCTTTATTTGTTTTTAACCGGGCATAGATTTCAACGAGATTCTTGATTGATTCAGAGTAAATTTTGTTTAATTTATTTTTTTCTATCTCTTCTGAGAGTTTTTCATAAGTTAGTCTGGCTTTTGAATTTATTATTGCTTCAAAGAAAGTTGAGTGTTTTAAATCTCCATTTTTATCAACAATAGTCTTACATACCAAACAAAACCTATCCTCGTTAGGTCTTAATGAACACACGTCATTACTTATAACCTCTGGAAGCATGGGCACAACCTTTTGAGTGAAGTAAACGGAAGTTCCTCTATCTGCTGCCTCTTGATCAATTACACTTCCCTGCTTAACAAATCTAGCAACATCCGCTATTGCTACGTATAAAATATAGTTACCTTGTTTATCTTTTTCTCCTAAGACAGCATCGTCAAAGTCTTTAGCAGTTTTCCCATCTATGGTTACAAACTTCTTACTTCTTAAATCTTCATATTGATCTTCTTTTTCTTTTTCGTTCTTTAATTTCTTGGCTTCATTAATTACAGACGTAGGCCAATTTGTTTTAATGTTGTGATTTGAGATCGCAATCTCATAAGCTAACTCAAGGCCATTAGCTAGTACTTTTTCGATATAACCCTCCGCTAATTTACTTTCTTCAGGCTGTTTAATCATCTTTACCTTTACTAAGGAGTTAGAATTGATTCTTTTTGGAATTTCTCCAGATATGGCTACTCTTATGTCATTCTCAAAGCCTATAGGGCTGCAGAATATTCTTTTACCTCTAGTAAAAATAGAACCTACGAATTCCTTTGTATTGCTTTCTATTATCTCTTCAACAACGGCCCATTCTTTCTTTCCTAGAGAGAACTTGACTAAGTCACCAGGCATTACTTTATAAACCTCTTTTTTGCCTAATTTAAATTGTGATTCGTTGGTAGCGTCTTCTACAAAGAAACCTTTGGATTTCTTTGATTTTTTAACAATGCCTATAGAAGTCTTTATTCTAGGCTTTGATGACTCTCTCATATACGCATGATATAGCTCTTGGATAGCTTAAGCATTTTATTTCAATAAACATTTGAATTTAATCGGGAAATCAATACGGGTTGAGAACCTAGGCTTGCGGGCAAAGTATTTAGTCAGTAAAGTAAATATTATGCATATAGGTATTATTGTTTCACTTATATTCATCAGTGCTCTTTTCTTCTTATGGCAATACTCAAGAGGAGAGCAGGTGGGTAGAAGAATAGGTCTCTTATTAAATATTTGGGGAGCTGTGATACTTTTTTATTTAATTATGATTGTGTATCTATAGTTATAAAGAGAAGTAGAAATGACAGTACAACACTATGATTGGTCTGCTTATCATTCGAACGTTAGACCTAATAAGATTGCTATTAGGGATTTAAGCAATAATGTAACTCTTACTTATAAAGAATTAGATGATAGGGCTTCAAGGTTAGCTAATTGGTTGCAGGCTCGAGGAATAAAGAAGGGAGATAGAATCGCAATCTTGTCTCAGAATTGTGCCGAGTTTTTTGAACTAGAATTTGCTTGCGCTAAAGTTGGAGCAATTGAATTGCCTCTAAACTGGAGGCTCACTAAGCCGGAATTGGAATATATCTTAAACGACAGCACCCCTAGCGTCTTAATCTATGATGTTTCTTTTTCAGAGATAGGGATTGAATTACAGAAAGATTGCAAAATTAACCATTCCCTTCAGATAGATAAAACTGACAACTTAAGTGAATATGACCATGCTATAAATGATTCTGAACTAAATTATGAAAAAGTTGATTGCACTCAGGATGACTTGATTATGATCATGTATACATCAGGTACCACTGGGCACCCTAAGGGAGCAATGATTAACCATCAAATGCAACTTTATAACACTATCAATTTAGCCGCGCCTGCTTTCGTTGGGCCTGATAGCGTACAGCTGGTGGTGCTTCCTCTTTTCCACACTGGAGGTATGAATTGTTATGCTAATCCAGTTCTTCATGCTGGAGGTGAACTGATTCTAATAAGAGAATTTGATCCAGGGTTAGCGCTTTCTATTTTAGGAAGTTCTGAATATAAAGTAAGTCACTTTTTTGCGGTACCTGCTCCTTATCAATTTATGATGAACCATCCTGATTTTGATCAAACAGACCTTTCAAGTTTAAAGATTGCTGGAATAGGAGGAGCACCTTGTGCTGAAGCTATACTAAAGACATGGTCAAATAAGGGTGTATCTATGATACAAGGGTGGGGGATGACTGAAACTAGCCCTGGAGGCATAGGTTTGGCTGCAGAAGATGCAGAGAGAAAACTTGGATCTGCAGGAAAAGCCCTTCTTCACACTGAAATAAAGATAGTAGATGAAAAGAGTAATGAACTTGGTGCAGATAAAGTGGGGGAGTTGTACATAAAAGGCCCAAACATAACCCCGGGATACTGGAACAATCCAGAAGCAACAGAAAGCTCGTTTGAAGATGGATGGTTAAAGACAGGTGATGCAGCTAAATTTGATGAAGAAGGTTTTGTTTATATTGTTGATCGCTCAAAGGATATGTATATTTCGGGAGGAGAGAATGTATACCCAGCTGAAGTAGAGAATGTTCTTTATCAATTACCACAGATAGGTGAAGCTGCGATAATTGGAGTACCAGACGAAAGGTGGGGTGAAACTGGAGTTGCTTTCATATCTCTTAAACCAAATGAAAATTTAGAGGAAAAGGATCTGATTTCCCATTGCTTAGAAAATCTAGCTAAATTTAAGGTTCCTAGTAAGGTTGAATTTATTGATGCACTTCCTAGAAATGCTACTGGAAAGGTCCTAAAAAGGACCTTGAGAGAAGAGTACTTAGGAAGTGATGCTCCTGCTATCTCCTAAGCCTTATGAAACTCTATGATTTTTCTGGAGCACCCAATCCAAGGCGTGTAAAAATATTTGCTCACGAGAAAAACATAGACCTTGAACTAGTTAACTGCGACATGCTCAAGAGAGAGCATAAAACACCTGAATTTCTAAAAAAAAGCCCTAGCGGCAAGATACCTGTTCTTGAACTAGAAGATGGAAGATGTATATCTGAATCTATAGCTATCTGCAGGTACTTAGAATGTATTGCTCCGGAACCTAATTTATTTGGAGAAGACTCTTTTGAAATTTCTTATATCGAAAGTAGAAATAGGCACATTGAATTAGAATTATGGACACAAATTGGTATCTCTTGGGTAAATGGGCCCATTGTCGGGAGTATGAACATTATTGATCAAATCCCTGATGCCAAAAAAGCAAGTGATTTGAATGTAGCTGCATACTATAAGAGGCTGGATAGAGAATTTTCTTCTTCAGAGTATGTTGCTGGGAATAGATACACCGTAGCGGATATAACTTTATTGTCTGCAATAGATTTTGCTTCTAGCATGGTAGACCTTAAGCCTGCTGAAAGTCTTAAAAATCTAAATAGATGGCACGAGCAAATAAGCTCTAGACCAAGTTCTAAACTTTAAATTTATGAATAAAGAAAATACCGACAATTTAGAATTGAATGAAAGAGCTCAAGGCTGGCTAAATTTCCTTTATCAGAAGGCAACAACCCCTGACGATTGGACTGAAGATGGAGAACCTGAGGAGTGGTGGGATAAAACTTCTACTCCTCCCATGTGCTCTTTCCCTCGTTTTGATTTGCAAGAATCAACTTATGCTATAGGTCTTATGTCTGATAGAACTCCCGCCTGGAGGGAAGTTTATTCAGAAATTTTAGATGAAATAGCAGAGCGTTCTATAACTTATTGGGCAGCAGTAGATTGGTTGTCTCAATTTGGTCATGATCCTGATAGACCTAATTATCCTGAGCAATGGAAGGGCACCTTAATACCTGAGGAGTTTTGGGGGCATTACGATGCACCTGGTTGGACGGCTAATGGAGTTGCGCCTTGGGGATTACAAATGGATCCTATAGGAGCAGATGGAAATTTATTTTTTAAAGGATGGTTAAACCTAACGCAAGCTCTTCATACCTATGTTAGCGGATACGATAAATGGGCCTCTCCTTTTGATCTTGCAGGTGTTAATCGAACTAAATTTGAATGGACGCAACATCAATTAGTTGATCATCTATACGAGACCTGGACAAAAACTCCTATGGGACCACATTGTGAAAACACTAAATCCTGGCCTTTTTGTTTATCGGCAGCCGGGTTGGGATTAAAAATGTATGACAATGTATTTAATAAAGAAGTGCACTCTGCCTATAAATCTTGGCTTGATCACACTAAAGACAAATATTATGGCTTTGATAATAAAGGAACTTTGCAATGGGTAACTATGTATTACGATGCGTTAAAGAATCACCATCATAAAATACAGCCCTCACATGCTTTAGCTATAGCGTTCTATGCTAAACCCCAAGCCCCTGAGTTTGCCGAGCTACTTTATAGAGAAGGGGTTAGATTTTTAAAGTGGGATGATCCCGCAGAGCCGATTTCAGACCAAATAGGTCTTGCTGACAGAATGCTAGTCTTAGGATTGTCCTTATCAAAAGAATTTGATGATCAGTTAACACACGAAAGGTTAAGAAAATTTGCTGAAGAAAACTTTGAGCCTAAATATTTTGGACTAAACGATAGTCAGTTTGGTTTCTGGTTTAATCTAGGGGAGAATTGGCCAAGAGGACAGCTATCGGCTTTAGCTATGTGTTCCGAAGTTTGTGATCCAGGAGCTTGGGAGAAATTATTTAATGAACCGAATTTAACAAAGTATTATTCACCTTCAGTAGAAGGAATTGACTACCCGGCAGTTGCTGTACAAAAGGCCTTTCACGATGACACTAAGGGTAAATTATTTCTAAAAATAAATGACGGCAATAAAACAAAAACTAATAATAAAACAAGTTTTAAGATTACCAACTTGCCAGAGCCGGAAAAAGTGACCATATTAAAAAACGGTAAGGTTTTTAAAGACTTTAGTGTTCAATCTTCAGAAGTATTTATTAACACAAACGTTGGAAGCCATGAATTTGAAATTGATACTGGGTATTTCCTATCTAAAAAGGATTCAAGTAAGCTGAGTGCGAAAGCTAGTGAAGAAAATTTAAAAAATGTTTCAAATTCAAGAAAATCTAGCGGTTCTACGTCTAGACTGCTTATCTCTTCTTTGTATAAAAAACCTTGTAGTTGCTGTTAAGTTGATATGTCCTTAAGTAGTTTCTCCTTAGAAGGAAAAAAGGCATTAGTCGTTGGTGCTAGGAGAAATATGGGTAAAGGTTTTGCTTTAGGGTTGGCAGAAGCAGGAGCTGATGTAGCGGTAACTGATATAAATTTAGAGTCAGGTCAACTCCAAGCCGTAGCAGATGAGATCCAAAAAATGGGACGCAAATCATTAGCTTTAAAAGCAGATATATCGAACCAAGAAGAGGTAAAGAAATTAGTAGAAAACGTGGTTAAAGAGTTTGGAGCCATAGACATACTAATGAATGTGGCTGTCATGTATCACCCAAAGTCCGTAGTTGATTTAGACGAAGAGTCTTGGGATAAGTTAACTGACGTTAATCTAAAAGGTTACTGGTTAATGATTCAAGAAGTTTCACCGATAATGATGAAACAGAAAAGTGGAAGCATAATCAACTTAACTTCAAGGGGAGGTCTTAAAGCCCATGCAGATAAAATGATGGGAAACTACGCAATTGTTAAATCTGGAATTGCCATGATGACGCGACAATATTGCAGATATTTAGGACCTTATAATATAAGAGTTAATGCAATAGCTCCTTCATTGGTTGAATGGGAAGAATTCCCGGGCCAAGAAAACACAAAGAAAAAGAGTAACTCTCCGAAGAAAGAGAATAGAGAGATAACTGATGAAGAGAAATTTGAATCATGGCTTACTGGCCCAGAAAATCTTCCTCTAGGCAGAGTTGCTACTTTTGAAGAGATGGCAAATGCAGCTGTTTTTTTAGCCTCAGATGCATCAAGTTACGTAACAGGAACAATACTTAATGTTGATGGCG